>ERZ1645192.685-NODE-685-length-28235-cov-5.929631_pt1 | contig 28235 bp, 21 predicted proteins | sample MGYA00575354_ERZ1645192 | MGnify/ENA primary metagenome ERZ1645192 (study PRJEB40844, sample SAMN11349763) | freshwater sediment metagenome | isolation source: river sediment | host: Sediment | place: India: Faizupur Khadar , New Delhi | collected 2017-02-21 ... | reverse complement strand
CGGCACCCCCAGCAGGGCGCCGGCTTTGCGACGGAGAATGTTAATTAGGGCTTAACCAGCCGGTAGACCACTTTCGGGGTGGCTGGATCAACCGTGATGATCAGGTTTGTTCCCGCGTCTGAGCCCGGGATCGGGAACCACGAGGCGGTGTCAGCCACGTCCACCGAATTGGACTGTGCCAGCCAGCCCTTGTGTGTTTCGGGCCAGGAGAGAGTCAACTCGCTCGTCGAGCTGTTGAAGGATGTCAGGATGTCTGTGGGATACGTTGCCATTGTCCCTGTGATTGTGAGCAGTCCGCTGACCGGTTCGAACTGTGCCGTTGCGCCCGGCACAATCACTTCCGAGAACGCGCCGCTCGGCGTTGGGGTGCTGAACAATTTGAAGGAGTCGCCTACCGCCAGGTCTCCTGCGATGTTGATCGCCACCAGGGTTCCGCCGTATGTGATCGAATTGGCCAACACCACGTCATTGGTTCCAAGGGCCTTATTCAGTTCCATCACGTTCGTGCTGCCAGCCGCCAGAACAAGAGCGTTGTTGATGGTGAGCAGGCCGAGGCCATTATTGCCGGGAGCGAGTGTGCCTCCCGCTTCGATTGTCGTTGAACCGTCCAAAAGGCCGGTTCCCGCAAGGATGCCGTTGGTGACTGTGACCGCTCCGAAGCTCGTCGCGCTACCGGTGGTGTTGGCGATATAAAGGGTGCCGCCTCCAACCGTGGTCGTGCCATCATAGGTATTCGCGCCGGAGAGAGTGACGGTGGTCAGTGCGGACCCGTTGACAAAGAGCGATCCGGTTCCGGAGATTGGGCCGCTGACGACAACGGACCGCGGGGAGGAAGAAGCGCCTCCCAGGATCAGGTCTGTTCCAAGAGTGATGTTACCGCTATAGGTGGCTGTTGCGTCGTTCGTGCAGCCAAGTGTGCGACCGCCGGAAACGCCTGCCACCACAGCGATATCGTTTGTGACCGTTCCGTCGCCGGTGATGGACATGTTGCTGGTGCTGGCAGCTTCTCCCATGGTCAACAAGCCTGTTCCGAAAGCCGAGTCACCATAATAGGTCACGCTTCCCTCGGAAATAGTGAAGCCGCCGTTGAAGCTGTTGGCGCCATAAAGGTTCAGACCCTGCGCGCCCTTCTTGATAATGCCGCCGGCGCCGGAAATGGGGCCCTCGATGTAATGGCCAACCGTGCTGTTCATGGTGAGAGTGCGAATTTCTGAGCCCAGATCCATGGGACCTAAAAGGCGGAGCGTTCCCCTGGCGGCATCGCAGCCGAACTTGAAATCGCCATTCACGACGATCGAATTCGTGATCACCCGGTTGCTGTTGCCATCCCCGGAGAGGATGGTGCCGTTCTCGATAGTGAGAGTGCCTGTGCCGAGAGAATAGGTCAGGTTCAGAGCGGTGGCGCCTACGTAGCCATAGATTTCGTGACCGATTACTCTCAGGTTGCCCGTTTTCAGGGTCACTCCGCCCGAGAAAGTGTTGGAGCCGGTCAGGTACACGTAATTGGTAGCCTCGCGTCCTGCCTGAGATGTCGCCACGATGCCGCCGAGACCGCTGATGTCGCCTCTGGCTCTTGTGTAGCGAGTGCTGCTGCTGGCGTTGATATCGAGGTTATCGTTCAGGGTGATTGGGCCGTACACATTGAGGATGCCGCCACCGCCCGAATTGCGAATGATTTTTGTTCCCGAGCTCCCGGACGCCACGATGATTGAGTTCGTGTAGTTTCCGTTTCCGATGACTCCGGAACTGGAGACCCCGGTGGTGTCCCCGAGAGTTATAACACCTGTGCCGACTTTGCTGGCGGTCGAACCGGTGGTGGCAGCGTTGAGATTGCCAGCCCTCACGTGTATTCCACCTGTGAATGTGCTGGCTTCGCTGCCAAGAACCAGGTAGCCGCTCCCCGTCTTGATAATCTGCCTTGAACCACCGGATTCTGTGATTGGGCCGCTGAAGGTAACGGCCTTGGAGGCGGTGTACACGGTAAGGTCCTCGGCAATTTCGATCGGAACCCAAAGACGGTCTCCGGTCGTGTTCGAGCCCGGTCCGTTCCCGGTTATGGATACGCCCTGGCCGTTGTTTTCCATTCGCCAGGTGACGCCGGGGTCGTTGGTGATGGTAAAGTGAAAGCTGCTGGCGCCGCTAATTTCCAGCGCACCCAGGATCACGTTGATGTCACTGGTAATCAAGGTCGCGACGCCCAGGGATGTGTTGGTGATGATCGCCATGGAACCCACACCGTTGGGCACTTCGGCTGGATCCCAGTTTGAGGCGGTGTTCCAGGTGCTGTTTCCGGTCGCAATCCAGGAATTAGTTGTTGCCGCCTGGGCAGCAAGACACGCCCCGAGTAACAGGGGGGTAACACGAGAACTGAGCCACATCATCTTCATAGCACTACTTTTGTTCGGATTGGATTTAGTGATCGATACCCTGCGGCCCTCTGCCGACAGTGATTGATAACCAAATGCACTATACCCGAAAACAGCCCGAAGTAAATCAGGGATTTCGAGTCTGGAAGCACGCCGTGAGGCTTTCTTTTGCGGGGGTGCGGTGATTTTCCGGGCTTGCCGGCAAGAGGGTGTGAGGCGGGCGCCTTGCCCGCTGGGCATCGTGCTTCTGCGGAACAGATTTGCCGCGTGCCCCGTTTGCGCTTAGACTGGCGGGAGATCTGATGAAGACATTTGAGGAAATGGATTTTCCGGGAAGGCTGATTGCCGTCGAGGGCCTGGACGGCTCCGGCAAGTCCACCCAGATTTACCTGCTCAAGCGGTGGCTCGAGCTTCAAGGGCTGAAGGTCTATTTTAGCGAGTGGAACTCGTCTGAGCTTGTCAAGGCGGCGACCAGCAAGGGCAAGAAGCGCGAACTGCTTACGCCGACAACATTCAGCCTGATTCACGCCACGGACTTTGCCGATCGGTATGAACGGCACCTGGTGCCGCTGCTGCGGGCTGGCTACATTGTGCTGTGCGACCGCTATGTCTTTACAGCTTTTGCGCGCGACGTGGTGCGGGGTTGTCCGCCCGAGTGGGTTCGAGGCATTTATGGCTTCGCCGGCATGCCTGACCTGACGTTCTTTTTCAAGACCGACCTCGAGGTCTCGCTCCAGCGTATTCTGGACGGGCGTCCGCAGCTCAAGTATTTCGAGGCGGGAATGGACCTGCGGTTGTCCTCCGACCCTTACGAGAGCTTCCGGATCTTTCAGGGCCGCCTTCTCGAGCAGTACCTGGCGATGAGCACGGAGTTTCATTTTTTGACGATTGACGCCAACCAACTCGTTGAGAAGCAGCAGTCACTCGTGCGGCAGTTGGTCCGCCAACGCATTCATCTCGATCAGTTTCGCCGCGTCGAGCGGCCGAAAATCATCCGGCGGGCACAGCCCAAACCGGAATCCAGAACTGCGGAGGAGGAAGAATGAGAACACCGGGTTTAGGAAAAGTGGTCGCTCCCAGGCGCACACCGCGCCGGTTTTACGGCCAGGGTGTGCCAAAGGTGGACGTGGAAAACCTGGCGGGCCGGCTCATTGCGGTTGAAGGTGCGGATGGCTCGGGGCGCTCGACGCAGATTGCCATGCTTGTCGAGTGGCTCGAGGGCAGGGGACACGCCACAACCCAGGTGGGGCTGAAGCGCTCGACGCTCGTGAGCGAAGAACTGGAGCGCGCCCAGCAGGGAAACATTCTCAGTCGCACAACGCTGAGCCTGTTTTATGCGACAGACTTTGCCGATCAAATGGAGAACATCATTCTTCCGGCGCTCAAGGCCGGCTTTGTTGTGCTCGCCGACCGCTACATTTACACCCTGATGGCCCGAGACATGGTGCGCGGCATGGACGAGGCATGGCTGAAAAATTTGTATGGAATTGCCCTTGAGCCGGACGCGGTTTTTTATCTGAACGTTGCGCCGGATGAATTGGTGCAGCGGAGTTTTGCGAAGAACACGGCGCTCGACTACTGGGAAAGCGGAATGGACCTTGGATTGTCCCGGGACATGTTCGACAGTTTTTTCAAGTATCAACTGCGGATGCAGGAGACGTTCCGGAAGCTGCAAGTGACCTACGGATTCACCATTGTCAACGGCATGCGCAGCGCGGAGGCTATCCATTCGGACCTTCGGAAAAAAATCCTGCCGGTGCTGGCGGGGAAGTGATGGGCTGCAATGGGGCGCGGCTCCCGAAGCCGGGAAGGCGGCGATATGATCGTGCCGGCTGCGGCTGGCCCGGCGACCCCGCCGGCGGTTACCGGGAACGTTTGGCGGAATGCCCTTGAGCGCGCGCGCCTTCCGGCGTGCCGGAATCGAAGTTCAGATAGTCCCGTGCGTTCGAGTAACAAATCCTGCGAACCATAGGCCCCACCAGTTTGTAATCATTGGGCAACTCGCCGTTTTCCATATCGCGGCCCAGCAGGTTGCAGAGCACGCGCCGGAAGTATTCGTGTCGTGGGTATGACATGAAAGAGCGGGAGTCGGTGACCATTCCGACAAAGCGGGAGAGCAGGCCCAGGTTGGAGAGAGCGTTCATCTGCCATTCCATGCCCTCCTTCTGATCCAGGAACCACCATCCGGAGCCCAACTGCATTTTGCCGGGGATAGAACCATCCTGGAAATTGCCGAGCATCGTGGCGAACACGTAGTTGTCAGCCGGATTAAGGTTATAAATGATCGTTTTCGGGAGCGCCTTTTCCTGCTCCAACAGATTAAGATACGCGGCAAGCGAAGCCGCCTGCGGGAAATCTCCGATGGAATCGAATCCCGTGTCCGGCCCGATCTCCTTGAGAAGCCTTGAGTTGTTGTTTCGTTGCGCCCCGAGGTGCAACTGCTTCACCCAGCCCCGGGCCGCATCCAGCCGTCCGAAGTGAAGCATCATGTAAGTTCCAAAACGCGCATGGTCGTCGGGCGAGGCCGCTCGGCCTTTCATGGCAGCTGAAAAGATTTGTCGCGCCTGCAGGTCTGTGCAGGGCGCCGCCAGCGCCTGGTTGAGACCGTGGTCGGAGAGCCGGCAACCTCTGGAATGGAAGAACTCGTGTCGCTTGCTGATGGCCTCCAGCAAATCGTTCACCGACTTAATCTCGATATTCGCGGCTTTTCCGAGGTTGCCAACCCAGGGTTTGAACGCTGCGGGCTGGTTCACACCAAACGCCTTGTCCGGCCGGAACGCAGGAAGCACCCGCGCGCGGATACCGGCCTGAGCCAGCGCGTTGTGGTGTCTCAGGTCGTCCGTGGGGTCATCCGTGGTGCACACGTGTGTTACATTGAACTTCCCCAAAATACCCTGTGTCGTCAGTTCATTGCGCTGCAAGGCCTGGTTCGCTTTCTTCCAGATTCTGGGCGCGGAGGTAGAATCCAGGAGTTCGGTAATGCCAAAGTATCGCTTGAGTTCGAGGTGGGTCCACTGGTAAAGCGGGTTTCGCAGCGTTTGCGGCACAGTCGCCGCCCAGGCGAGGAACTTTTCGTAGGGTTCGGCCGCACCTGTGCAGAAGCGCTCGGCAACCCCATTCGAACGCATCGCGCGCCATTTGTAATGGTCGCCTTCGAGCCAGATCTCGAACAGGTTCGCGAAGCGGCGGTTTTCCGCGAGATCCTTCGGTGGCAAATGGCAATGGTAATCGAAGATGGGCTGCTCTTCGGCAAAATCGTGGTAAAGGCGGCGCGCGGCGCGGCTGTGCAGCAGGAAATCTTCGTGAATAAAGTTCATAAGCACGGGGCTATTCTAGCGATGCGGGAACCCACGTCGAGAGTGGGTTTGGTGACTTACCCGGGGGCGATTGGTTCATAGAATGTGTCCCGCTGAACCGGCTCTCGTCCGACCTCGCGGATCGCCCGGATCATGGCCTCCCTTGTCTGCAATTGTGGCGATTTTGCCCCTGCCATGTGAAAGATGTGCTCTTCCACGATCGTGCCGTGGAGGTCATCGGCCCCGAAACTGAGGGCTACTTGTGCCAGCTTGAGGCCCATTCCCACCCAATAGGCCGTGATGTGGTCGAAGTTATCGAGGTAGATCCGGCTTACGGCTATGGTTCGCAGAGTGTCAAAGCCCGTGGGCGGATGATCCACGGGTATTTCATTGTTCTCCGGGTGATACGGCAGCGGCACCAGCCCTGCAAAACCGTGTGTTTCATCCTGGAGTTTGCGCAAGCGGCTCAGATGATCCACGCGGTCCGCCAGGCTCTCGACATGTCCGTAAAGCATGGTGCAGGTGCTGCGGCAGCCCATCTTGTGCCACGTGCGATGAACATCCAGATACTCCTCCGCGGATTCCTTGCCCCGCGCGATTTGATCGCGGACAGACGGGGTAAAAATCTCCGCGCCACCGCCGGTCAGGGAATCGAGTCCCGCTTCGCGAAGAGCCTCGAGGGTCTGGGGGACGGATTGTTTAGAGAGCCACGCCATGTGCAGGATCTCGATAGCGGTAAAACACTTGAGCTGCAGCCGCGGATCGAGCTTTCTCAAGGCCCGCAGCATTTCCAGGTAATAGCTGAACGGCAGAGATGGGTGCAGCCCGCCGACGATGTGCAACTCGGTAATACCATCCGCCAGGGCCTCGCGCGCCTTCTCGACGATTTGCTCGATCGTGAGCTCAAAGCCGTTGTGGTCCCGCTTCTTGCGCGCGAAGGAGCAAAACTGGCAGCTCAAGATGCAATAATTGGAGTAATTGATGTAGCGATTAACGATGTAAGAGGCCCGGTTGCTCACTTTGCGCTGCCGCGCAAGATCCGCTATGGCGCCGACGGCGTTCAGGTCGCGGCTTTCAAACAGCCGCATGGCGTCCGATTCGCTGATGCGCTGGCCGGAAGACACTTTGTCATAGAGATCTTTGAACTGGCTGTGCCTGACAGAAAAATGCACGGAATACCAGTAGCAGAAATGGGGTCTTGCAGCAAGGCATGCAGAGGGACAAATCGGTAACCGCATTCGAGCGAGTCAGACCTGTGGAGGTCCGACCGTGTGTCATTCCGACAGATCCAATTCCGGCGCGAGCGCTATTGATGGCCCTCGCCGGCAGATGGATTTCGCGGCTTTCTCAGGCGATGCCACCGTTTCATCACGCTGCGCCGCATGCGGGTGTTCCAGCGATGCCATTCCCGGCGAACGGACGGGGAGCCACTGGTAAGCATCCGGATACATTCCACAAGCTCGGTGTCACCGCGTTTGGCCGCTTCATCGGCTATCTCCTGGTAAATGGGATAGAGGTAGGGTTTGGGAGGTTTTTGTTCCAGCGCTCGCAAATTGAGCGGCGCATTGAAGGGCACCTGGGAGACATCCACTCCCACCGCCCGCAGCGCGAACATCGTGCGGCGGCATTTCTCGCACACCCCGCAGTTGTATTGGCCCCGTGTATAGGCCGCGCAGACCCGCAGGAGTCTTAGGGCTGCCGGCACCTTGCTGATGGCCCTGATCTTGTCGGCCCGGGCAGCATCGGCGCCGTCGTGAACAATCTGCACACGGCCGCTGGACAGGTAGGTGTCGATGAGCGGATGCGCGCCCCATGCCTGCAGGCGCGGGTAATGCCAGGAGGCCGGCACGTAAACCCTTGCGAACTGCTCCTGCAAAAACAGCGCCACCGCGTCCAGGCAGACCCCGTGAAAATAAGTGCCCCAAAAGTTGTTCTTCTCGTACTTCCGCTTAAAAACTCCGAAACTTGCGTCCGCGTGGTCCCTGATATTCGTCTCCACCTTGATGGACTGGAGCCCGAGTTCGGATGCAGCCTCCGAGACGCCGCGGACTGTCAGCGGCCACACCACCTGGTCATTGAAGGGCATATCAAAGCCCTTAACCGTGATCAGCGCGCGAAGCTCGTTTAAATGCGTGAGCGCCGAATACCACGAATCGACCCCGCACGAAAAAAAAGTGGCAGCCGGGCCGTCATCGCGTTCGGCGGACGTGGGGACCGTTTCGGGGATGATGACCTGGACGATCTGAAACAACTCGGGAAACCAGGAATGGAACATCCGTTGGAATTCCTGGACGGTGCGTGTGAGACGCTTCGATACCGGAGCGCGGATTTCGAGGGACTCTCCAACGAACATCGCGGGCACGATGAGGGCTGCCAGCCAGGCATCGCCAAGGGCCCGGGGAGGGTCAACGTCCGCAAGAAAATTGAACTGGATCAGCGCAGGAGAGCGGACCGCCTGTTCGGAACGCATCTCGGCCGCAAAACGCGAAACCCCGCCCGACGCCTCAAAACGTAGTGGCTCAACAACCATCGTGGCAATTATTGAACCCTGCCGCAGCATCCTGCAAGCAGCAATCCAGCAGACTTCAAATCAGTTTTGAAGGGTTCGGTGCGCGCACGCGAAAAGGGCGGGGGCGGTCTTTGCCGGGTGCGCGCCAGACAGCGCCGAACGATGGCGCTATACCCGGCTGCCTTTCGGCGGCCCCACGCTACTGAGTGTCCTGAACTTCGTAGTAGCCTTTGGCGAGGTAAAGCGCCCGGAATCGTTCCATCGCGGCATCCACTGACTGGCCGGCGGCGTTGGCCGATTGCGTCTCGCGTCCGAGGTAGGTGGCGCTGACAGTGCTGGTTACAAGAATCACGTCATCTTCGCTCTCTGGAACGATGAGTTGCTTCGGAGCGCTTTTCATGAGTTTGGGGAAGTACACCAAGCGATCCGGCCGGATGGCCAGGATGCTGTCCCTGCCATACATGGTGTCCAGGATCTCAGTATAAGGTTCATTCTTCTCCTGGTAACGAGTAACGATTGTATAGGTGGATCCTTTCGGTCCCTTGGCCACGTAAAACCGTGCGCCCTGGGGGCTGCTGATTGTGAATTGCCGGCTGCGGTTCACGATATTTGCGCGCAACACGCGCATGTCGAGCGTGTCCGCGTCGAACACAATGTAACCGGCAGCGGTCCCGGGACGAACCACGTCGTAGCCAATGGTCTGGTTGGACTCAACCATTCTAAAAATGATGACATCCGCCTGAACGGTTGCGGTGCAGGCAGTTAGGAACATCGCCAGAGCTAATGTAATGTTACGCACGAACATTGGACGTTTTAGCGATGATTATGCTTCAATTCTCTCTCAAAGAGGGTTTTCGGCACAAACTTTGCTCACTTAAAAATGTATGTTGTTTTGGATCGTTGCTGTGTGGGTTGGCCTATCGGTGGTGGGTGTTCTGGCACTATTCATGGTGTCCTCGTGCCCGATGCCGCAGCAGAACCAAAAACCTGCGGCCCGGGCGTTCCGCCCCGTGCGGCGCAAGGCGCGATCCGGAGTGTTTGCTACCCGGCAGAATTGTCAAAAAGTTCCACAAACCACTTTGGTGGCCGGATAGCCTTGCCCTGCACGTTTGTGAATGCATGCACCGTGTAACCCTTCACCACGGGGCGACGATCCGGCAGAAGAGTGATTTGAACATCGAACCGCATTCTGGCCATGCCTGAAAAGGCAGCGGTGGTGGCTACCTCCAGCAGGTCGTCGTAGCGAGCTCTTCCCTGGTATTCGAGGTGTGCCTCTACCAGCGGCAGAAAGGCGCCTTTGGTTTCCATACCCGCGTAAGACATCCCCATGCGGTTCCGCATCAATTCCGTTCGTCCGCACTCGAACCAATCCAGCGCGCGGGCATTGTAGAACGTGCCCATTTGATCGGTTTCGGCATATCTCACACGTATCTGAATCGTATCGGACAGCGCATTCATCGTCCCAAGACTACGCAGGCCGCGGAGCCGAACAAAGCCGGAAACGCACGGTTCGGCTGTCGCAAGTCCCGCCTTCCGGAAGGGCGACCGGGAAGACATGGTCAAATCCAAGTGGCTCTCTGGCCGGGCTATTATGGCGGCATTCCTTGACCATCACAGCCGCTTTTTGCACCTTTGGAATGGATGAGATTTTGCACACTGATTTTGCTCGTAGCGATGAGCCTGCACGGCGCGGCTCAAACCAATGAGCCTGTGACCAGGAAACTTTCATTACTGGATTGCATTCAACTCGCGCTGGCACACAACCTTCAGGTGCAGATCAACCGTTTGGACCCTGACATCGCCCGTTATGCGCTGGCGGCGACGTATGGGGATTACGACCCGAACCTGAGTTTTTCCGGGGAGCATACTTACAGGCTCTCACCGGCCCAGTATGATGGTGTAGATCCGCAGGGGCGAAACTATGCCGGAACGGAGACGGAGGCGGATGTTCTCAGAGGAGGCCTGACCGGGTTGATGCCGTGGGGGTTGAACTATTCCCTTGGAGTCAGCGCCTCGGATACCTACGGCACACGGTCTTCCACAGTCCTCGACCGGTCGCAGCCGACGCTGGTCACGAATAGCTTCCTGGATATTAACAGCGGCAACACCATTTCCCGGGTCATAACGAACTATCCCGAGGTTTCGTCGAGGGCCCCGTTCGAGAGTGCCGACGCCAACGTGGGTTTTCTGTCGTTACGCCAGCCTCTGCTGCGCAATTTCTGGGTTGATTCCACGCGTCTGCAAATCCTGCTGAACCGCAGCGACCTGAGAATCTCTGATCTCGCATTGCGGCAGCAGATCATGACAACGATCACCCAGGTTGAGGAAGCCTACTACAACCTGTTTTTTGCGCAGGAGAACATCAAGGTGCAGGAAGCCGCTCTTGGATTGGCGGAGCGGTTGCTTGCCGAGAACCGTAAGCGGGTCGAGGTCGGCGCCCTGGCGCCCCTGGATGAAAAACAAGCCGAAGCTCAGGCCGCCGGCAACCGGGCGGAATTGATTGCCGCCCGGGGCAATGAAGACACGCAGCAACGCGTTCTTAAGCTGCTCCTGAGCGACGATTACTCGAAATGGACAAACGTCCGCATTGTGCCCGCCGAACCGGCGGTGGCGCTCCCGATGAGATTCGACCTCCAGGAGAGCTGGCGCAACGGATTGTCGCGCAGGCCGGACCTTGAGCAGCAAAGAATCGCCCTCGAAAAACAGGGTCATATAGTCCGGTTCCAGAAGAACCAGGCGCTTCCCTCGGTGGACCTTGTGGGTTCCTACGGCTACCGCGGCACAGGAGACGAGTTTGCCGACGCTTTCGACCAGGTTGGCCGGACGGACTATCCTTACTGGTCGTATGGGGCGGAGTTGAGCATGCCCTTGAGCCGCACCGCCAGCCGCAATAATCTCCGAAGCGCAAAAGCAACGCGCGACCAGATCATCCTGCAGGTGCGGCAGCTTGAGCAGAGGGTCCTGGTTGAGATTGAAAACGCCCTGGCCAATGCCAGCACCGCTTTCCAGCGAGCAACAGCCACACGCGAGGCTAGAACTTATGCCCAGGCAGCCCTCGACGCGGAGCAGAAAAAACTGGAGAACGGCAAGAGCACCAACTTCGAGGTCTTAAGGCTTCAGCGCGATCTCACCACGGCAAGGTCGGAGGAAATTCGGGCAGTGGCGGATTACAACATCGCCCTGGCGCGGGTTGCTTTTAGTGAAGGCACGACACTGGAGCGCAGGAACGTAACCATGGAAGTGGTAAAGGGCGCCGGGTCCTACTCGGACGGCGGGAGCGGAGAGTTTTCCCCGCTGCCTTCCAAGTGACATTTGGGAGCCTTACCAGGATCGCGCGCGGTTTTGCGGCCTGGGCTGCTGCTGGTCCTGCCCCATGGGCAGGCGCCTGTCCTCCCCTGTTTTGAAGCCTTCGAGTATCCATCCAGCTTCCTCGGGCGAAATCGGACGCTCCTCGCCCTCCAGATTTGGCGCCTCCTGCTGGCCTGAAGGTGGCATATCGCCGCCCTCCTCATCCTCTTCGTCATCACCGGCCGCGCCGGGAGGCATGTTCTCCTCCGGGATGCGCCCCTTCAACTTGCCCATCATCTCCTTGAGATTTTCGCGGCTTCCCTGCATTGCCTGAAGTGCCTGCTGCAATTGACGAATGCTGTCAATCAGCCTGGCAATATGCCGGTCTGCAACCTCGGCATTGTGTTTGGCATCCCGGTTGGCCGCATCCATTTCAAAGGCGCCTTTCCAATCGGAGGATGCTCGCTCCCAACGGTTGAGCGCTGCGGCGTGGAATTTCAGAGCCTGCGTCACCGCTTTGATTGAACTTCGCAAATCACGCAATGCCCCGCGGCCCTGGGTGTAAGAGTTGACCAGGCGCCGAAGGTTGTTCCCTTGAAGGGCATCCGCGGCATCTGACGCGGCCTCCTCGCCTTTCATGGCTGTGGCGCTGCCCCTGGCGGCCAGCGGGCCGGCTTGCTCTGTTTTCTTGAGCTCCTCGAGGCCCTCGGCAAAGCGGGCATGGCCCAGGTTGTAAAGGGTGGGCGGTTGCCACTTCTCGCGTTGGGCAGCGACGACAGACTCGAGAAGAGTTTCCGCCTCGCGGTACTTTCCATTCTTGAGCAGATCGGCCGCCTGGTTGAACGAACGGCGAAGCTCGGCATCGGACGCGTCCGAAAAATCCTGTGCGCTCAAAAAGGGTTGAGTGCATAACAGGAGCAAAATGGACGCCAGTTTTCGCATCAGTCAGTAATCTCGCGCCGATGTTGCCTTGTGCCAACCAATGATTCCAACGCGATGCACAGGATGGCCAGCGCCAGCGGAAAGTAAAACCGCTCGACACCGAGCTTTCGCGCGGGCGCAAGTCCGATGCGTGCGGAGCGGTCGCGCAGGATCCGTTGCACGCGCTGGAGTCCCTCGCCCATAGATCCCATGTTGTAGTAACCGCCGCCCGTCGCCTGGGCTACCCGGCGGAGCGTTGCCTCATCGAGTTTGCTGATGACAACATTGCCCGCTTCGTCCCGCAGGACCTCCGTGCGGCCCTGCTCGTTTGTGACCCGGACCTCGGATCCTGCCGGAGTTCCGACGCCGATCGCAAAGATGACCATGTTTTTTCTTCCAAGCTGCTCGGCTACTTTTACTGCGCCCTTTTCGAGATCCTCGCCATCCGTGATGAGGATCGTGATCTTTGGCCCGTTCCTGTTTTCAGCAGCCTCGAAGGCTTCGTCCAACGCCTTGCCGATGTCCGTGCCGAAGACAGGGATTGTCCTCTCATCCACAGAATTCAGCGAATCCCGGAAGGCGCTGTAGTCATAAGTGAGCGGGCATTGAATGAAGGCCTGTCCGGCGAAGGTGACCAGGCCGACCCTGCCGATCCCCTGGCCTTTGATGAAATCCAAAATGGCAAGGCGGGCGCGCTCGAGCCGGTTCGGGGCGGTGTCGGAAGCCAGCATGCTGCGGGAAGAATCGAGCACGAAGACAACATCGTGACCGATGGCCTGCCCACGGTCCGTCAGTTGTCCCCATTGCGGTCTGGCCATGGCGAGGCCGATTCCCGCCGCCCCCAGCAACAACAGGAGGTTTTTGATGGTCCGCCTGGCCGGGCTGTGGGAACGAGTGAGCCTTGGCAGGGCGACATTTGCCGCAATGATTTCAAGCTGTTGGCGCCGCAGCTTTCGGGCCCGCCACTGCAGAAGCAGGATGGCCAGGGGTCCCAGAATCGCCAGCCACAGCCAGAGCGGTTCGGCAAAATGTGGATTGGACCAGTCCATCACGGGATCCTCCGGAAGCGTGTGTTCGCCAGCAGCAACTCGAGTCCGAAAATGCCGCAACCGGCCAGCAGCGGCCACTGAAACAGGGGGCGATACGTTGTGAAGCGCTGGAGCTTCACTTCGGTTTTCTCGAGCCGGTCAATCTCGTTGTAGATGCGCTGCAGTTCGCGCCGGTTCGTGGCGCGGAAAAACCTGCCCCCGGACAAGGCCGACATCCGCCCGAGCATCTGGTAGTTCGCAGGTTGCAGGGTCATTCCGTAAATGACGTTTCCGGATGGATCCAGCTTGAGCTTCCCGGTGTTGGGATCGAACGCGGGCAATTCGCACGGCTTTTCGATGCCGATGCCGATGGTGTAAATCTTGATGCCGAGCGCTGCGGCCAATTGAGCCGCGGGCAGCGGGTCGATTTCCCCCCGGTTGTTGTCGCCGTCGGTCAGGAGAATGATGGTGCGATCCTTAACCTCACGCAGGTTTTTGAGCCGTTTGGCGGCAGCGCCCGTGGCGTCGCCGATTGCGGTTCCAAGGTCCCGGATCATTCCGACGTGCAGGCGTTTGAGATTCTGCACCAGCCACTGGTGGTTTAGCGTGAGGGGGCTGGCGATGTAAGGCACCGCTGAAAACACGATAAGGCCGAGCCGGTCATTCGGACGTTTTCGGATGAAATCCTCGAGCACATCGCTGGCGATATCGAACCGGGTTACCCGCTCGCCCGGCCCGCTCATGTCCAGCGCCATCATGGACCACGACAGGTCCACTACGAGCATGATGTCCACGCCGCTGGCCTGCGTTTCGGTGTGATCATTGGCGAAGCGCGGTCCGGCAAGAGCGATGATGCACAGGGCCAGCGTGAGCATGCGCAACAGGAACAACAGCCGCCCGGCGGCGGAGCGGGCCATTTTCCCCGCTGCGCGCGCTACTTCTGCGCTGGAGAACTCCAGCGCGGACAACCTCCCGATCCTGCCGTGCAAAAAGGCGTAAACCGGAAGCAGCGCAAGCAGGGCGAGCACCCACGGGAATTGAAACTCGAACGTGGTGTTCACGCGCGCGCCTCCTCGCGCGCCCGGCGCTGTGTTTGCGCAGCGGCGGCGTTGATCAGTTCCATCGCTTCTTCCGCCGCGTCCCAGGGCTGGCTCGGGGCGGCCGGGGCAAATTTCTCCCTGTCACAGCGGAGCAGAAAAGCCCGAATCCTTGTCGCGATTCCGGCGCTGTCGGAGCTTTGCTCCGGAGCGAATCCGCCGTTGTCCTGTGCTGGAGGGGTTGTTTCCTGATTTGCCGCTGCGGCGGTCGGCAGTTCGGCCTCCTCCAGCGCCCGGCAGAATTCTGCCGTGGTCCTTTCGCCGGGTGGCAGATCGAACAGATCCGTCACGCATTTCCGGAGCACCCGGGATATGCCGCTGAGATCGGGCGGATGTGACCGGCGGAGAGTTTCCAGTTCGGCGCGGGCGGCGATTTCAGGGGGCACGGGTTCCGGTTTTTTCCGGCGAAATGCCAGCAGGCAAACGATTGTGAGCAGCAGCGCCCCTCCGACACAGGCGGCAATCACATGAAGCCCGTGAGCTTCCCAAAACCCCGGAGGCACCGGTTCGAGGGGCGGACGGAGCGGGGGGATGTCGTCGCTGCGAGAGGGCACGCCCGCGGCCAGGGAGGCTGCGAGCATCAGCATGATCGAAAGTGTTTGCCAGGTTCGCATCATGCCTCTTACCGGATGCGCCGGCGTCTCCTGCGTGTGTCGAAGAAGCGCTGCAGTGTTTGGGCGAAAGGTTCGCCCGTGTTGAACCGGAGGGTGTCCACACCCACGCGCCGGAAGCCGCGATCCAGATCTTCGAGCCGGCGCGCGTTTGTTTCCGCGTAGAGCTGCCTGGTTTGACTGCGATTGGAGTCCACCTCGAGCAATTCCCCGGTTTCGGCGTCTTCCAGCGTGAGCAGCCCGGCTGCCGGCAACTCGGCCTCGCGAGGGTCGTGCAGGTGCACACACACCAGGTCGTGGCGGGCATTGGTCAGCCCGATCTCGTCCAATGCCGCACGCCTTCCGCTGTCCGGGCTCTCTCCCGCATCTGCTCCCAGGAAATCCGTCAGCAAAAACACCATCGAGCGCCTGTGAAGCACGTGGTTGAGGAATGCCAGCGCTGCCGGGATGCTTGTTGCGCGATGCTTCGGCTCGAACACGAGCATTTCGCGCATGATGCGGAGGATGTGACGCCTGCCTTTTCGGGGCGGGAGGTACAGCTCGGGGAAATCGCTGAACAAAAGGAGCCCTACCTTGTCGCTGCTGCGCGTGGCTGAAATCGCAAGAGTTGCGGCAATTTCCGCGGCGAACTCCCGTTTTGTGCGCGATCCGGAGCCGAAGCCGGATGAGCCCGAAACATCCACTGCGAGCACCATTCCGAGCTCGCGTTCCTCCCTGAACCTCTTCACGAATGGCCGACCCATGCGATAGGTCACGTTCCAGTCAATATCCCGGACTTCATCGCCGGGCATGTATTCCCGCAGCTCCTCGAAATCCATGCCGCGGCCTTTGAAGAAGCTCAGGTAAGCGCCGACCATGGTGTCGTTCACCATCCTGTTCGTGCGCATCTCGATGCGCCGGACGGTTTCGAGCAGCTCTGAAATGGTCATCGCTTTAGGTGGTCGGAGGCCGGCTCAAGGAACCGGCACTGCGCGAAAAATCTTTGTGATCAGGTCATCGGTGGTGACGCCCTGGGCCTCCGCTTCGTAGGTGAGGATCAACCGGTGCCGCAACACATCGGGGCCGATGCTGCGGACATCCTCGGGGATCACGTAGGACCTCCCCTGTAGCAACGCCCATGCCTTTGCCGCGAGGGTGAGAAAAATTGTCGCGCGCGGCGAAGCGCCGAACTGTATGAAGTGTTTCACCTCCAGGTTGTATTTCCCGGGGGTGCGGGTGGCGAAAACCAGGTGAACGATGTACTGGCGGATTTTGTCGTCCACATGAATCTGATCCACGAGCTTGCGGGTCTCCAGGATCTCGTTAAGCGATACAACGGGTTTGACCTGCGCCGTGGGCGCAGTGAACGCCATTCGGTCCAGAATCTTTCGCTCTTCGTCAAAGGAAGGGTAATCCAACAGCACCTTGAACATGAACCGATCCACCTGCGCCTCCGGCAGCGGGTAGGTGCCTTCCTGGTCAATGGGATTCTCGGTGGCCAGCACCAGAAACGGCGATGGCAACGGCATGGTCTCTCCGCCGAGGGTCACCTGCCGTTCCTGCATGGTCTCGAGCAGCGCGGACTGCACCTTTGCCGGGGCGCGATTGATTTCATCGGCCAGCACGAAGTTGGCGAAAACCGGCCCCTTGGTTGCGTGGTAGGTGCCGTCCTGCGGGCTGTAGATCAGTGTGCCCACGATGTCTGCGGGCAGGAGATCCGGCGTGAACTGGATGCGGTGGAACGTGGCCTGGATGGCGGCGGCCAGGGTGCGCGCCGACAATGTTTTGGCCAGGCCCGGCACTCCTTCCAGCAGCACATGCCCGTTTGCCAGCAGGCCCACCAGGAGCCTGTCCACAAGCTGCTCCTGGCCAACAATCACGTTGCCAATCTCTTCCCGAAGCGTGCCGACCCATCCCGCCGCCGTCTTAACCTGCTCGTCCAGAGGTATGCTCATCAATACGGACAACTCTATGGGACAAACCCCTCATGCTCAAGCGGCTCTTGCGCCGGGCCGGCGCGTTGCGGCGAAGCGATCCCTGCCTATCCGGTCTGGAGGCCTCACTTTGAAGCGGCCAGCAATTCCTCGAAATCCACAATTTCCTTAATCTGCGTGAGGAACCAACGGTCTATCTTTGTGAGGTTGAATATGTCCTCGATGCTCAAGCCGGCGCGCAAAGCGTGCCGGATATAAAAAATTCGCTCGGCATTTGGAATCGTGAGCTTTCGCTCGATGAGATCCCGCGGGAGAATTTCACGGTCGCCGTAAACCGTTTCTCCGACGCGCCAGTTCTTGCCGTCGCCTCCCAGTCCCGCGCGGCCCACTTCGAGCGAGCGCAGCGCCTTCTGGAGCGATTCCTTGAAAGTTCGCCCTATGGCCATTGCCTCGCCCACGCTCTTCATCTGCGTGTTCAACGTGGGGTCTGCCTGAGGAAATTTTTCGAAAGCGAATCGCGGTATTTTTGTCACGACGTAGTCAATCGTGGGTTCGAAGCTGGCTGGAGTTTCGCGGGTGATGTCATTCCGGATTTCATCCAACAGGTAGCCCACAGCCAGCTTGGCGGCGATCTTTGCGATGGGGAAGCCCGTGGCTTTGGATGCCAGCGCCGAGGATCTCGAAACCCGCGGGTTCATTTCGATGATCACCATCCGCCCGTTGTCCGGATTCACCGCGAACTGAATGTTCGATCCTCCAGTCTCCACGCCCACCGCCCGGATGACCGCAAAGGAGGCGTCCCGCATGATCTGGTATTCCTTGTCCGTCAGGGTCTGGATGGGCGCCACGGTGATCGAGTCGCCCGTATGGACCCCCATGGGATCGAAGTTTTCGATCGAGCAGACGATCACGCAGTTGTCCACGCGATCACGCATGACCTCCATCTCGAACTCCTTCCAGCCGAGCAGTGATTCCTCCACCAGGATTTCTGATACCGGGGAAAGCTCGATGCCTCGACGGGCAATTTCATCAAACTCCTCCTGGTTGTAGGCGATGCCGCCGCCGGTTCCGCCGAGGGTAAATGCCGGGCGGATGATCAGGGGGAAGCTGCCGATGCGGGTGGCAATCTGGCGGGCCTCCTCGATGTTGTGCGCCACCCCGCTGATCGGCACATCCAGCCCGATCTTGAGCATGAGGTCCTTGAACTCGAGTCGGTCCTCGCCGCGCTGGATGGCATCCGCGTTGGCGCCGATCATTTCGATGCCGTGCCTTGCGAGGGCGCCGTTTTTGAAAAGCGCCATGGCCGTGTTCAGGGCTGTTTGGCCTCCCAGGGTAGGCAGCAGCACCAGCTTTCCCGTGGCGCCCAACCGCGCAAGCTCCTCTTTTTCCCGGACGATGATCTTTTCCACGCACTCGGGCGTGACCGGCTCGATGTAGGTGCGATCGGCAAACTCCGGGTCCGTCATGATCGTTGCCGGGTTCGAATTGACCAGCACCACGCGGTAGCCTTCCTCCCGAAGCGCTTTACACGCCTGGGTGCCGGAATAATCGAACTCGCACGCCTGCCCAATGATGATCGGGCCCGCGCCAATAATCAAAACGGAATGAATGTCCGCACGCTTCGGCATATAAGACGGGCGCAATGTAATCGAACCTGCCAGCCGCTGTCAGCCTAGAAACATTCACGGGGAACATTCAGGCTGGATACGAGTGCCGCAGAGTGGGGACTCCGGATGTGCCGATATCCGGCAGCCAACCGCGAGCGTCTTCCCTATTTCCCTATGGCTCCTTCCTGCCAACGGAGGTGCCCTTTCTTTCCGGGCGCAGGGACAAATTTTTATGCAAATGGGCCGGAATTCGGGTCGGATCGTGGCAAAATGACCTGCGGACGGTGAATTGGCTGCTTGCGCGCACCCCGCGCAGGCATAAACTTGGAGGACCGTTCGGCTCGAAAGGCGCCGGACACAGCGGCTGAACCGGGATTTGGCTGTGCCCCGGCGATGTGACGGAAGGTGATTGTGTTGGGCGCGTGGCGGAATTGGCAGACGCGCAGGACTTAGGATCCTGTGAAGCAATTCGTGCAGGTTCGACCCCTGTCGCGCCCACCATTTTTCGGAGGCAGTGATTCGCTCTTGGGGCGGAGTATCTATCAATGCCTCAACTGCCCGGTGGTGGTTGTGGGAGATTCTTTTTCAGTTCTCCGTAGATGGATCGGGCGAGGCTGGATTTCTTGAAGCCGACCACCTTGGCGCCTTTGATCCCGAAATAGGTATCGAGATCGGCCGAGGAATAGCGCTCGATGACCGGTACAGGCGAAAAATCCGCCAACAGCTTTTCGCGGCTTTTTGGCGAAAGATCCTTCGTGATCAGCACGAACTGCAGGCTGCTCCTGCGTCGGTGCGCGTTATCAGCGCCAACAACAAGAAGCCTGGCACGCAACACAAAAGGGAACAGGCGCTCGACGGGCTTTCCTGGAATTAATTCATCCACAGGAGCCAGCGTAAACCTTGTGCGCACCTATGGAAAGCATTCACGATAGCGCCTGCCGGGGAATGGTCTGGCACCAGACAGGGAATCCAAAGCTTCGGATTGGCGCAAGTTTGCCTTGCGTTGCGGAAAGCGTGGTGTACGAAAGAGAAAGACCTTTCAAGGCTGGATGCAGACCAACCGCACATCAGGCACCCAGGCAGACGGGGAACACCCCGAGCCACGGGATGCCATGGGAGTCCTCCGGGAGGCGAGGCGGTTTATTTATGCGCACCCGGCCCCCTGGATTGTCCTTGCGCTTTCCCTGCTGGCGACGGCTGCCGGCTGGTTTATGGCCAGCAACAACGCGCGCATCAACGCCCGTCGCATGTTTGACGAGGAGGCCTATGCGGTGGCAACGGCCCTGGCGGAGCGAATGCTCGTTTACGAGGATATCCTGCACGGCGCCGTGGGGCTTTTCGCATCGAGCATCTCGGTGGAGCGTGACGAGTGGCGCGCCTACATCGAGAGTGTCTCGATTGACCGGCGCTTTCCGGGCATAGACGCTCTTTGTTTCATGGAATACGTCCGCAAAGGGGAGTTGAGCGAGTTTCTTAGCGCCACCCGGGCGGATGGCGCGCCGGATTTCGATGTCAGGACCTCTGAGGAAGCCGAAGATTACCTGATCGTAAAATTCATTGAGCCGGCCTCCCGGCATGCGGCGCTGATGGGGGAGGATGCCGGGCTGGACCCGAAGCGGCGGGCGATCGCTGAGGCCGCCCGAGACACCGGAGAGGCTGCCATCACAGAGTCGCTGCCTCTGAGCGGCACGACAGACCGGGGGTTTCTCATGGTGCTTCCGGTTTATCAGAACCAGCATCTGCGCAACACCATTGCCGAACGGCGCGAGGGCATCCACGGCTGGGTGTATGCCCGTTTTGTTACCGCTCAACTTGTGAGCAGCATTCTCGGAGACCGCTCTCAGAAACTGGTTTTCCACCTGTATGATGACACCCTCGACGCATCAGAACCGCTGATGTTCGAGAGCGAGCCTCATCTTGCGAATCACACCCCGATGTTTATGGACGAGGTCCCGTTTCCTACCGCAGGGCGCCGGTGGCGGCTGGTCTTCATGAGCAAACCCGGTTTCGAGTCCGGGATTTCCTACCTTTGGCCGCGGACGACAGCACTGGGCGGCATTGTTCTGAGCTTTTTGCTTTTCGGCATTGTCCTTTCGATGAGCACCACGCGCGAGCGCGCTCTTGCGATGGCTTCCGAAATGACCTCGGCTCTGCGAGCCGCCAACGAACGTCTTGAATACGAAAAGTACCTGTTGCAGGCGCTGATGGACAACGTGCCGGACCGGATTTACTTCAAGGATCGCGAGCACCGGTTCATTCGTAACAACCGCGCGCACCTGTCGCGGTTCGGGATCCGCGACCCTGACGAGGCTGTTGGCAGGACAGACGCCGACTTTTTCTCGGCAGAACATGCGCAGCAGGCGCGCCGGGATGAAGAGGAGATTCTCCGCACCGGCAGGCCGATGACCAAGGAGGAGCGGGAAACCTGGCCCGATGGGAGCGTTACCTGGGCACTAACAACCAAAATGCCCCTGCGCGACGAGCAGGACAAAATCGTGGGAACATTCGGGATTTCGCGGGACATTACCGATCGCAAGCGGGCCGAGGAAGCCATGCTTCGCGCGAAAGAGGCCGCCGAGGACGCCAACCGGACCAAGAGCCAGTTTCTCGCCTCGATGAGCCACGAGCTGCGCACCCCGCTCAATTCCATCATCGGCTTCGCCAACATCCTGCTCAAAAACAAGGGCGGCACCCTGAGCCCGGCAGATTTGAATTTCCTGGATCGCATCCAGGCAAACGGAAGGCACCTGCTCGGATTGATCAACGAAATTCTCGATCTCTCAAAAATCGAGGCGCGCAAGCTGGATGTGCGATTATCCCCTGTGGCCCTTGATGATCTGGTGCGGGAAACCATCACCCAGGGCGAAGGTCTCGTTCGCGACAAGCCGGTCCAATTGGTGGCCGAACTGCCCGAAGTTCTTAAACCGATGCTGGCGGATGCGGACAAGCTCAAGCAGGTGCTGATTAACCTGATCGGCAACGCTGTGAAGTTCACGGAACGCGGCCAGATTACGGTCCGTGTGCGCGCGCACCCGGACGACCACCAGCCGATCAGGCTCGAGGTTGCGGACACGGGCATCGGCATTCCCAGGGAAAAGCTCGGAGTCATCTTTAAAGCTTTCGAGCAGGCCGAGACGGGCACCGCCAGAAAATACGGCGGCACAGGCCTGGGTTTGACGATTTCCCAGGCCCTTTGCCACCTCATGGGCTATCGCATCCACGCCGACAGCGAGCCCGGACGCGGCTCCACTTTTACCGTTGTGTTTCGGGATGAGAATGCCCCGCCGGCGGCCAGTCCCGCGGCGGATGCACCCGTTGACGCCGCGAGGGCTCCTGAATCGCAATCCGTTCCGGCACCTGAACCGCTGACAGGCAAAATGGTGCTCGTGATTGATGACGAAGCGGACTCTCGAATGCTGGTGACGCATGCCGTCGAGGAAACCGGTTGCCAGGCGATCAGCGCAGAATCCGGCGAACTGGGCCTGATCATGGCCCGAAGGCTCCGGCCGCACCTGATCACGACGGACCTGCTCATGCCGGGCATGGATGGCTGGCAAGTGCTTCGCGAGCTCAAGAGCGACCCGGGCTTGCGTTCGATCCCCGTGATCGTCGTCAGTGTTGTGGCGGGAGAAAATCGCGGGCGCATCTTCGGTCCGGTGGAGGTGCTGCAAAAGCCGATCCATCGCGAAGCGCTGATTGCGGCGCTCATGCGCAGCTTTCTGCCGCCGATGCCAAAAGTTCTGGCGATTGACGACCAGGAGGATGCGCTCAGGCTTCTAACCGGTATGCTTGCCGGGCAGGCCGGAGAGATCCGCACTGCGAGAAACGGGCGTGAAGGACTGGAGCGGCTTCGCGATTTTTCACCGGACATCGTGCTGCTGGACCTGGTGATGCCCGAGATGGACGGTGTCCAGTTCCTCAACGCGTTGCGCGCGGATCCGCGGCATCAGCATCTGCCTGTGCTCGTGCTGACCGCAAAAGACCTGACCGCCTCGGAATCCGAGTTGTTGCGGCAGGAAGCCATTGCGATCACCAAGAAGGCCGGCGCGTTTGAGGAGGACTTGAAAAGATTGATTCACAAGTTGCTTGCAAAGCCCTTGCAGAGCAATTTACCTCATGGAACAGCACGGCCCCCGGAAGCCTGAATGCCGTAACTGAATGAATCCTGCATCACCAGCGAAACGAATCGCCGTTGTCGAGGATAACCCCGACAATCGCCTCCTGGTTCGGGTAATCCTGGAATCCGCCTACCAGGTTTCGGAGTATGAGTCCGGCCCCGGCGCTCTCGAGGGTATAGAGCGCGAAACGCCGGATCTTCTCCTTCTGGATATCTCGCTGCCGGAGATGGACGGGGTGGAGGTCCTGCGGCGGGTGCGGGCCAACCCGCAGCTTTCCGGCCTTCCTGTGATTGCGCTCACGGCACACGCGATGAGCGGCGACCGCGAAAAGTACATGGCCCTGGGGTTTAACGACTACGTCACCAAACCTATCGTTGACGAAGCGGTTCTGATTCAAACGATAGAACGCACGCTGGATGGGGCCGCCCCACGCGGCGCGATCAGGACGGACGGCCAGCTCAATTCCGGTGCGATCGAGCGGCTGAGGAAACTGGGTGGCGACAGTTTTGCTGCGGAAATGATCGGGGTTTTTCTCGAGTATGCCGGAAAGAAAGTGGGGGAGGTTGTGGAAGCCTGCGCTGCCGGGAATTTTGCGGTTGTGGAGCAGGCGGCACACCCCGTGAAGTCCAGCGCGGGCAACGTGGGCGCCGCGCAAGTGCAGGAATTGGCGGCTCGCATCGAGGCGGCGGCAAAAACCCCGCCGCATGCAAATCTTCAGGGAATGGTGCAGGAACTCAAACAGGCCTTCGAATCGGCCAAACCCCGTTTCGAAGAGATCCAAAACACTCTGAAACCAAAATGAGCTCGCAAAATACCGAAAACGCGCAGCAGGCTTCGCAGGGTCTGCGCATCCTTGTGGCGGAAGATTCCCCTGTGAACCGCATGCTCGCCGTCAAGCAATTGGAAGCTCTCGGGCATGCTTGCGACGCCGTGGCCGACGGCACGGAAGTGATCGCCGCCACCCAGCGCTCCGGCTACGACGTCATCCTCATGGACTGCCATATGCCCCAGATGAACGGATACGAGGCGACATGGCAGATTCGCGATGCCGAGAGGCGCAACCTTCAAGAAGGCTCCCCGCGCACCTACATCATTGCCATGACCGCAAATTCCGAGGCGGACACCAAGGCGCGGTGCAAGCAGGCCGGCATGGATGATTATATTGACAAGCCGGTGCAGTTGCCCGAGCTCGAGGCGGCGTTGCGAAGAGCGAGAACGGACCGGTCGGCACAAATGGCGCTCGATGCCGTGATTGACCCGGTTGTGATCGCGGGTCTGCGGCAGTTGCGCGGTTCGGGTGAGCCCGATCCTTTGCCGCAGTTCATTGACATGTTCCTCAGCGAAGCCGCGGGCCAGTTGGACACCATGGAACGGTCCATTTCCAGCACGGATCCCGAGGCCCTCTCGAACGCGATCAATGCGGCCACCGCCCTCAAGAGCGGCGCTGTGAACCTCGGCGCCCGCAACCTGGCGGCGCTTGCGGACGAATACGTCCAGGCGGCAAAGACGGGTTACCTGTCTCTCTCGATGCCGCTGGTCCACAAATCCCGGGCGGAGTTGGAACGCGCCCAAAAGGCCCTCGAGAAAATCAGGACCATCGTTGCGGACAACGCATGAAACGGAATGGCGGATGGCCATGCTACGATGACGTTGAATGGTTCACCTCGCAGTCATAACGGTGGAAACGGTTCTTGGGATTCTCGTCGCGCTGAATCTTCTCGGGCTTTCGATTGCCGCGTACGTTTTCATGAAACGGAAGTAGGCGATCGTTCCTGTCGAAAACCTGCCTGAAACCGGCACGCAAAGCACCCCCGCCGTTCGTTGGCGGGTTTGCCGGCTGCAACGAGGCCTGCTGTCTTTCCTTGATTCCAGGGTGGTTTGTTCGTTTACTCTGGCCGGCGCAAAACGCGTCCTTTGAGGAGTTATTTATATGGCTGAATTTCGCTTTTCCTGTCCGGGATGCCACCAGCACATAACGTGTGACGAGGCCTGGGGCGGACATTCGCTGCAGTGCCCCGCCTGCGGCAAGACGATCACCGCGCCTGCGGCGCCGCAACCCAGCAAACCCGCGTCCAGCCCCGGGGGAGGGCTTGTGCCAAAGGTTCCGGAACAAACCAGGCTGTCGCTAAACCAAAACGCGCAGCAGCCCGCCTCCGTCCACCAGAAAAACATTCCGATCAGGAACCTCGCCGGCCCGGTGGCAAAGAAGGAAAGCCCCTGGAAGACTGTGGGAATCGTGGCCGCCATTCTGGTCATCCTTGGGGTCAGCGGCTATTTTGGCTGGCCTCATATCAGCAAACTCATCAACAAAGAGAAGCCGCAGGAGCAGGCTTCGTCCGACGCCAAACCCGCCGCCGCGCCTGAGGCGGCTCCCGCGCCCGCCGAACCCGGAGAGATCATGCCCGGCGCTCCCCCGGAAGCCAAAGCCGAATCCGCCACCATTATCACGAACATCGCGCAAACAGGACCGGTGATCCCCGCCGTTCACACGCTCGAAGCGGTTTCAGTCCGCATTCCAAGCGGCCGCGTCAACGGCAAGGTCTCGGGCGGCGACTTCGTTCCGGAAATCGTCCGAATCGATCCTGTTGGTCCCACCCAGGTTCTCCGCTTTTCGCAGGGTGAACTGCTTTCCCCGGATCGGGAATTGCTGATTTACCTGCGGCTCAAGACGGGCGAGAAGCTTGTTGGACAAAAGATTGCAGTTTCAGCGGACCTTCGCGCGGCGGGCCTGCCGCAGGTCATGAAGCGGTGGAAAACGAACCCGAAGTACGCTCCCACATCCAGGTCTTTCTCTTCAGGCTACGTGATGAAACTGGAATTCAAAGAGCACGCCCGGGGAGTGGTCAAGGGCAGCATTTACCTGGCCCTGCCTGACAGGGAACTGACCGTGGCAGCCGGCAACTTTGCGGCTCTCACCACGATCCCCGAGGAAGGAATCGCCGCGCCCGGGACACCGATCAATCCCGGCTATGGGCAGCCGGGTCCGGGCCAGCCGGTCGAAGCGGGTGCGCCGATGGAGATGGAGCGGCGCTACGCCCGCTGACCCCCATTGCGTTTATGAGGATTCTGCAATTTAACAATCCCGGGTTTGAGCGCGCGCTCAAAGAGGCGCTTGCCGCATCCTCCCTGTTCGACCCGGCTGTCGAGGAGCGCGCAAAAACCATTCTGGATGCGGTCCGGGCGCGCGGGGACGACGCGCTGATCGAGTTCACCGCCAGGTTCGATGGGGCGAAGCTCGATGCTTCCCAACTCGCCGTCACACAGGCCGAGATGATGAATGCGTCCCTCGTTGCGGACACGTCTCTGCGCGCCGCCGTTGCCGAGGCGGATCGCAACATCGCGTCTTTTGCGCGAAAATCCCGGCGGCGCGGCTGGCAGTCCACTAATTCTCACGGGGCAAAGGTTGGTGAAAAGTTCGACCCGTTTCAGCGGGTGGGCATCTACATTCCCGGTGGCACTGCTCCGCTGGTTTCCACAGCCCTCATGACGGTGGTGCTCGCGCGGGAAGCGGGTTGCCCCGAGATCGTCGTCTGCACGCCCTGCGGCAAGGATGGCAGCATCAACCCGAGTCTCCTGTTTGCGGCACGCGCTGCGGGCGCCACGGAGATTTACCGGGTTGGCGGCGCGCAGGCCATTGCGGCAATGGCGTACGGCACCCCCACGATTCGAAAGGTTCAAAAAATCTTCGGTCCCGGCAATGCCTACGTTGTGGCTGCCAAGCGGCTCGTTGTCGGCCACGTCGCGATTGATCTCCTGCCCGGTCCGAGTGAACTGCTGGTGCTGGCGGATGACACGGCGAACGCAAGGCTGGTTGCGGCGGATTTGCTGGCTCAGCTCGAGCACGGTTCGGGGCACGAGCGCGTCTGGCTCGTTACAACTTCCCTTAACCTGATCCGATCGGTGCAAAAGCAGCTTGCGAGACAGATTCCGTCTCTATCGCGGCGGGAATACATCAAGCGTGCGCTCGAAAACGCATGGCTCATCCAGGTGCGCGGCATTCAGGACGGTGTGGACCTGGCGAACCGGCTCGCCCCGGAGCATTGTGAGGTGGTCACCAGGAATCCACGCAAAGTATCCGAAGGCATTCGGACTGCGGGCGCAATTCTGCTGGGCAAGTGCTCGCCCACGGTGCTTGGAGATTATGTGGCCGGACCCAGCCACACGCTGCCGACCGGCGGCGCGGGCGCTTCCTTCCCGGGGCTGACGGTGGACCAGTTCCAGCGCCGCACCAGCGTTGTCGAATACAGCGCCCCGGCCCTCAAGAAGGCCCTTCGGGCGGTGAGGACCTTTGCAACGGTGGAGGGCTTGACCGCCCACGGCAGGAGCGCGGAAATGCGCTTCGAACGTTGAAAGGAGATATGGCAGCCAGGTTGATCCGGAGGTCCGTCCAGAAGTTGAAGGCTTATGTGCCCGGCGAGCAGCCGAAGATTCGCGGGCTCATCAAGCTGAACACGAATGAGAATCCTTACCCGCCCGCTCCTGCTGTTCTCAAGGCTGTCCGGGGCGCGACAGATGGGCGGTTGCGCCTTTATCCGAACCCCACGTCGCAGGCACTTCGCGAACGCCTTGCGCGCCTTCACCGGTGCGCGCCAGAAAACATCATGGTCGGAAACGGTTCGGACGAACTGCTCGCCCTTGCCTGCCGGGCTTTTGTGGACCCCGTGGCTCCCGGCGCGAGGCAAACCGGACGGAACATTGTCCAGTATTTCACCCCGAGCTACTCGTTATACCCGGTGCTTGCGGATATCCACGATGCCGCCAAGGCGGAGTATCCCCTCGAACCGGACTTTGCGCTGCCTCCGATCCGCCGGCTCAAACGCGACCCGCGTTTCAAGAAACAGGCCGCGCTCACGTTTATCACCACCCCGAACGCTCCCAGCGGACACGGCTATGCCGCAGCCCAACTTGAGAAAGTTTGCGCGCTGCTTCAGGGAGTGGTCGTCCTGGACGAGACATACGTGGACTTTGCGCCTCAAAACGCTCTGCTACTCGCGCTCAGGCGAAGGAACGTGCTGGTGTCTCGCACGTTCTCGAAGGCTTTTTCCCTCTGTTTCCTGCGCATCGGTTACTTTGTGGGACACCCGGAACTTATTCAGGCCCTGGATAAAATCCGGGACAGCTACAACGTGAACGGCCTGGGGCAGGTGGCCGCGCTGGCAACCCTCGATCATTTGCCCTATTACCAACGCAATTTTGAAAAGATCCTTCAGACGCGCGAGTGGCTCTCCGCCGAGTTGCAAAAGCTGAACTTCACCGTGTTCCCGAGCCAGACGAACTTTCTCCTGGCCCGTCCGCCGGGGCCGCCGGCATCGAGGTGGCTCGCCGCGTTGCGGGAACAAAAGATTCTGGTTCGTTGGTTTGACCAGGACCCCATACGCTCCTTTCTGCGCATCACCATCGGCGCCCGGTCGGAAGCTGCCGCACTGGTCAGGGCGGCAAAAAAAATAATTTCTGCCGGTCTCTGCCGCTTCGTGCTCGCTC
>ERZ1645192.683-NODE-683-length-28246-cov-24.973467_pt1 | contig 28246 bp, 19 predicted proteins | sample MGYA00575354_ERZ1645192 | MGnify/ENA primary metagenome ERZ1645192 (study PRJEB40844, sample SAMN11349763) | freshwater sediment metagenome | isolation source: river sediment | host: Sediment | place: India: Faizupur Khadar , New Delhi | collected 2017-02-21 ... | reverse complement strand
ACCCTCCCGACATTACATGTCGGGATGCTCTGGCCCCAGGGAATAAAAAAAAGAGTCCTCATTTCTGAAGACTCTTCCGTGGAGATTAAGGGAGTCGAACCCTTGACCCCCTGCGTGCAAGGCAGGTGCTCTGGCCAACTGAGCTAAATCCCCAATTGTATTTTCGATTGCCGATTTGCGATTGTCAAATTAATCCGGAAATCGCAAATCGCAAATCTCAAATCCTGTAGTCCCACCCAGAGTTGAACTGGGGACCTCTACATTATCAGTGTAGCGCTCTAACCAACTGAGCTATGGGACTGATAAGCGCACACTATAAAGAACGCCCCGGTTTTGAATCATTTGGGGTGACAAAAGTAACGCTTCCTTGTAAACATCCAAAATTTTTTCAGAAATATTTTTTGCTGCCACGGAAAATCCCTCGAATTACAATGGCCTGCCATAACAATATAAAATATGACAGCTGATAAGAGCTCGATCCTACTGTTACAGCACAAAATAACAGTCCGAAGCAGAGGTTAAACAGCGGATTGCCTGACAGAGTGATAAAAATAGTTAACTTCGCATCCATAGCGGATTAAAATGCCAAACCTTGTCATAGTACCCACTTACAACGAACGGGAGAATATCGCCGGCCTCGTCAGGGCTATTACCGGACTGTCAGTTCCATTTGACATTCTGGTAATTGACGATAACTCTCCTGACGGTACAGCCCAGATAGTCAGGGAGATGATGGCCTCGTTTCCAAATCTCCACCTTCTCGAAAGACCGGGTAAGATGGGACTGGGCAGGGCATATATCTCAGGATTCGAATGGGCACTGCAGAGGGACTATAGTTACATATTCGAAATGGACGCCGACTTTTCCCACAATCCTGATGACCTGGTCAGGCTTTGGGATGCCTGCGAGAACGGTGGTGCAGACCTGGCTATAGGTTCAAGATACATCTCCGGCGTGAACGTGGTGAACTGGCCGATGGGAAGAGTCCTTATGTCATACATCGCCTCCATGTACGTCAGGCTGGTTACAGGGATGAAGATCATGGACACCACTGCAGGTTTCAAATGCTACCGCCGTGAGGTGCTTCAGAATATCCATCCCGGGCATATACGACTGGTCGGTTACGGCTTCCAGATTGAGATGAAGTTTACCGCCTGGCAACTCGGTTATAAAATTGTTGAAGTACCTATAATCTTCACCGATCGCAAGGCAGGCACATCAAAGATGTCAGGCAGCATCTTCGGTGAGGCGATGTGGGGTGTACTTCGTATGAAAATTGTCAGTATCTTCAGAAAGCCGGCCAGGACAGTTGCCTGACCGTCTTGTCATGCAGCAAACAGCAGAAAACAAAACAATTATCACCAACGCAATGCTCATCAATGAAGAGAGCATGCGGAAGGCTGATGTCATGATTGCGGGTGACCGCATAGCCGGAATTTTTCCTCCCGGTACGGCTCCCTCAGCCACCGGGACAAGAATCATAGAAGCTTCCGGGCTGTGGCTTCTGCCCGGCATTATAGATGATCACGTCCATTTCCGTGAACCGGGACTGACACACAAGGCCGACATTGCAAGCGAAAGTGCTGCCGCTGCAGCGGGTGGAGTAACATCATTCATGGAGATGCCAAATACTGTTCCGCAGACTGTTACAATTGAGGAATGGGAAAAGAAAAACAGCCTTGCAGCTGAACGCTCCGTAATAAACTATGCCTTTTACATCGGGGCCACTGACAGCAACATAGAAGAATTGCTCAGGGCGGACCCGGAGCGTGTCCCGGCCTTCAAGCTTTTCATGGGTGCCTCCACCGGCAATATGCTTGTGAGTGACCAGACCACCCTGGAAGCGATCTTCAGGCTCAAAAAGATCCCTGTGGCATGCCACTGTGAGGATGAGAAAATCATCAAGGCAAACATAGCCGCATACCGCGAAGAATACGGTGAAGCCATCGACCCCTCGTTCCATCCCCTTATACGAAGCCGCGAAGCTGCATATGCCTCATCGTCAACAGCTGTCGCCCTCGCCCGTAAAGGCGGAGCGAAGCTTCACCTGCTTCACCTGTCAACCGCAGAGGAGACGCAACTGCTGACAGCGGGTGACAATCCTGCCGCGAAGCAGATCACAGGCGAGGCGTGTGTCCATCATCTCTGGTTTGATGACCGGGCATACGCTGATAAGGGCAACCTTGTCAAATGGAATCCGCCTGTGCGCAGCGCTTCAGACAGGACGGCGCTGTTAAAGGCTGTCAGGGATGGCCGTATTGACATAATAGCAACTGACCATGCACCGCATACCCTCGGGGAGAAAAGCGCACCCTACTTCAGCGCTCCTTCCGGCGGTCCCACAGTACAGCACTCTCTGGTTATAATGCTTGAGCTGTGCCACCGGGGTGAGCTTACTCCGGAGCTTGTAGTCAGGAAGATGTGCCATAACCCCGCATTGCTCTTCGGCATAACTGACAGGGGGTTCATAAGAGAGGGACTGAAGGCCGACCTTGTCCTTGTAGATCCTGCAGCGCCATGGACGGTCAATAAGGAAAACATAATGTACAAGTGCGGATGGTCACCACTGGAAGGAACAACATTCCGCAGCAGTGTAGTAACAACTTTTGTAAACGGTGTCCCGGTATTCGAAGAAGGAAGGCTGACGGGCCGCCGGGCTCCGGAGATTCTGTTATTCAAAAGATAAACGAAAACATTATGAGAAGTTTTGCATTATTTGTCATAATGATTGTTCTTGCCGCTTCCTGCGGGGAGGGGAGAAATTCCGGGAAGAAACCTGAAACACATGGAAATGGTGCCGGGACAGAAAGCAGCGCTGTCACAAACCCGGAAGACCCGGCCGGATCGGTTATAAATCTTCCGGCGGAATCAGGTTCAGGCCAGGCGGCCCCCGCAGGGTTACCTGCCGGCGCCATTCTGATAGCCAGCGACATAGTGACAGAAGTAATAATAAAACCAGATCCCGAAGGTGATCCATGGGACATTGAGAAAGTGGCGGGCTACACCGGTCAGCCGCTTGTCGACGGCATATTCAGCCGTATCTATGACGGCAGCATGACGGTATATGATTATCACAGCGGCGAACCGCTCAAACCTGCTGACGTTAAAAAGATCGAGGGTGAATTTAAAAATGACAGAACAAAAATAGGAAAGCTCTCATTCACAGAAGACTGGTACTGGCTCCCGGAGGAGAACAGAGTTGAGAAAAGGGCAAAGTCAGTTACTTTCGGTTACGAGCTTTACAATAACACGGGGAAGGTTTACGCATACAGGGCGGCTTTCAGGGCCGATCTGAACTGAGAGAGAGAACAGGGCTGACCTGGACTGAAAAGAGAGAATAGGGCACACCTGGACTGAGAGAGAGAACAGGCCACACCTGGACTGAGAGAGAGAACCAGGCACACCTGGACTGAGAAGATAGAACAGGGCACACCTGGACTGAGAGAGAGAACCAGGCACACCTGGATTGAGAAGAGAGAACCGGGCACCCCTGAACTGAGACGCAGCTAACCAAAACATCTTCAGTATGTCAAGTTACGATATCACAAGTCTTAATGACTTTATTATCAGGAAACAGAAAGACTTCCCATTCGCCCAGGGTGAGCTGTCAAGCCTTCTGCACCATATAGGCACTGCAGCCAAAATGGTGAATGCCAAGATCCGTAAAGCCGGACTGGTTGAGATACTGGGCCGGGCAGGCGCTGAAAATCCGCAGGGAGAAGAGCAGCAGAAACTCGACCGTTACGCTGACGAGGTATTTATTGATGCACTCAAATCGTCCGGCCAGTGCGCCGGCATAGCCTCTGAAGAGAATCAGAATGAGGTTGTCTTTACCGGGGAGTTTGCCTCCAGGGGCAAGTATGTGGTCTGTATAGACCCTCTTGACGGTTCATCCAACATAGACGTCAACGTGTCGGTGGGATCAATTTTTTCAATATACCGCCGTGTCACTGAACGCGAGGAAGAGGTCTCGGTTGCAGATTTCCTCCAGGAGGGAAACAGACAGGTTGCTGCCGGATATGTTATCTACGGATCTTCAACAATGCTTGTATATACAACCGGCAACGGCGTCAACGGCTTTACCCTTGACCCTACAATCGGTGAGTTCTGTCTCTCCCACCCTAACATGAAGACACCTGAAACAGGAAGGATCTATTCAATCAACGAAGGAAACTACATCAGGTTCCCTGAAGGAGTTAAGAAATACATCAAATACTGCCAGGAGAACGACCCTGCAACCAGCCGGCCTTACATTTCAAGATATATAGGATCACTGGTCTCGGATGTACATCGTAACATGCTGACCGGGGGCATATTCCTTTATCCGCCTTCAATCAGTTATCCATCCGGGAAGCTGCGACTGGTTTACGAATGCAATCCCATTTCCTTCATCATCGAACAGGCCGGAGGCGTTTCCACCGACGGTACGAGGAGGATCCTGTCACTGAAACCGGAAAGTCTCCATCAGCGGACTCCCTTCTACTGCGGTTCACCTGATATGATAAGGAAGCTTGTGGGTATGTGCTGCTGAAAGTTAATCCCTTTCTTTTTGCGGTGACCGACGGGTTTTGTTAATTTTGCACCCTCAGGCACATTCGATGGTCAGCACCGTTTTCAGAGACATTTACAGGCAGCATCCCTCATTCAGCAGACTTGAGGAATTGCTGGCCGGTGACAGCGCAGAACCGGTGACAATTCACGGGCTTACAGGCTCATCGCGTTCAATAGTGATGGCCGGTGCTCTGTCACAGCAGCCCACTACCCATGTGGTACTACTGCCTGAAAAGGAAGACGCTGCCTACTTTTACAATGACCTCACTTCGCTTATTGGTGATGACAATATTTTCTTTTTCCCCGGAACCTACAAGAGGTCAGTGATGTATGACCAGACTGAGCCGGCAAACATAATCCTCAGGGCAGAGGTGCTGAATTTCCTGAGCTCGGGACGCAGAAAATGCATCATTGTCACCTACCCCGAGTCGGTCATGGAGAAGGTGATCAGTAAAGCCAGCCTTAAGAAAAATACCTTCTTCATCAAGAAAGGAGCAAAACTGTCAATCGAATTCCTCGAAGAGGTCCTCCGTGAATACAATTTCAAGCGCACTGACTTCGTCTATGAGCCCGGGCAATATTCAGTCAGGGGAAGTATTACCGACCTCTTTTCATATTCGGCAGACAAGCCATACAGGATTGACTTCTTCGGGGAGGAGGTCGATTCAATACGGTCATTCAGCCCTGATGACCAGCTTTCATTGAAGCTCCACGACGAGATCCAGGTGATACCTGATATTCAGGAGCTTGCGTTCCATGACAGTTCTGACAGCTTTATCGATTTCATTCCCCCTTCCTCAATCATCTGGAGCGATAATTTTGACTACATAGTTGAGAAGACTGACAACATCTGGGCGCAGGCCCGCAGCCGCAGTTCGAAGGGGGAGATATCTGACCGGCGTGACATCATAATCACAGGCCGTCATCTCGAGGAGTTATGCTCGCGTCACCGCCGGATCTTCTTCGGCAGGGGGAGGCAGGATCCTGACACAGTCAATCTCGCTTTCCGTACCGAGCCACAGCCGGCATTCAACAAGAACTTCGGCCTGCTGACTTCAAAACTGTCCTCAAACGTGCAGGAAGGCTACCGTAACTTCATAATCTCGGAGAGCGAAGTACAGGAACAGCGACTGAAGGAAATCTTCGAAGAAACCGATCCGGCAGTTCAGTTCACCCCCCTCCTGCTCAACCTTCATCAGGGTTTCACAGACAATGACCTGAAGATTGCCGTTTACACTGATCATCAGATCTTTGACCGTTATCACAAGTTCCGGATAAAGGGCTTTTTCACACGCCGTGACAGCATGACAGTTCGGGAGCTGACGGATCTCAACCCCGGAGATTATGTTGTGCACACTGACCATGGCATCGGCCGTTTCGGCGGGCTTGAGAAGATCGAGGTCAACGGCAGGATGCAGGAGGCCATCAAGCTGGTATTCAAGGACAATGACATCCTTTATGTAGGTATCCACGCCCTGCACCGGATCTCCAAATACAAGGGCAAGGATGACACCCCGCCGCGGATCAACAAGCTGGGCACCGGGGCCTGGCAGAAGATGAAGCAGGCAACGAAGAAGAAGGTCAAGGACATAGCCCGTGACCTGATTCTTCTCTACGCAAAGCGAAAAGCCTCAGGCGGTTTCGCCTATTCGCCCGATTCGTACCTGCAGCGGGAGCTGGAGGCGTCGTTTATATGGGAGGATACACCAGATCAGCTGGCCAGCACAGTAGCCGTTAAGGAAGATATGGAGGCCCCTGTACCAATGGACCGTCTCATATGCGGTGATGTGGGTTTTGGCAAGACCGAGATCGCTATCAGGGCGGCATTCAAGGCAGCCACAGACGGGAAACAGACAGCAGTCCTGGTACCTACCACCATCCTTGCACTGCAGCATTACAAGACATTTTCATCGCGACTGGAGAACTTCCCGTGCAAGGTCGATTATATAAGCAGGCACCGCAAGCCCGCCGAACAGAAAAAGATCCTCAAACAATTATCTGAAGGTGAGATTGACATAATTGTCGGAACCCACAAACTCACCGGCAAGGAAGTGAAATTCAGGGACCTGGGGCTTCTTGTCATAGACGAGGAGCAACGCTTCGGCGTAGCCGCGAAAGAAAGACTCAAGACAATCAGGGCCGGGGTTGATACGCTGACCCTTACTGCAACCCCCATACCTCGTACACTGCAGTTTTCACTGATGGGGGCACGTGACCTCTCAGTGATCAGTACCCCTCCGCCGAACAGGATGCCCATCATAACCGAACTGCATGGCTTCAACGAGGATATAATCCGTGAAGGCATAGTCTACGAGGTAAGCCGCAACGGCCAGGTCTTCTTCATCAACAACAGGATAGAGAACATAATGGAGGTCAGGGCCTCCCTTCTCCACTTCTGCCCTGAGATAAAGATAGCAGTGGTCCACGGCCGCATGGAGGGTGAGGAGATTGAGAATGTAATGTCTGATTTCATCCGGGGTGACTATGACGTTTTGCTGGCAACAACAATAATTGAGTCAGGTCTGGATATCCCCAATGCCAACACAATCTTCATCAATGATGCACATAACTTCGGACTTTCAGAACTTCATCAGCTCCGCGGCAGGGTGGGCCGTTCAAACAGGAAGGCTTTTTGTTACCTTCTCACTCCTCCACTCTCGGTGCTGACGGGTGACGCCCGCAGGAGACTCAGGGCCATTGAGGAAAACTATGAGCTTGGAAGCGGTTTCAATATTGCCCTGCAGGACCTTGACATCCGCGGTGCCGGCAACCTTCTCGGAGGAGAACAGAGCGGCTTCATAGCCGATGTAGGCTATGAGACATACCAGAAGATCCTTGACGAGGCAGTAAGGGAACTGAAGGATGAGGAGTTTGGCAGCCTCTTCCCCGGTCCGGCGGAGAATAAAGAGCATGAGACGGAAGAAAAAGTGAAGAATTTCGTGGAGGATGTAACGGTGGAGACCGACCTTGAAATAATGTTCCCTGACGATTACGTTTCCAACATTCCTGAACGAATAAGGTTGTACAAGGAACTCAACGAGATCAGGGATGAGGCAGGGCTGAAGGCCTATGAGTCACACATTACCGACAGGTTCGGACCCCCTCCGGCGCCTGCGCTGGCACTTCTGCAGCTCGTCAGGCTGAGGTGGGCAGCGGCAGCAACAGGCATTGAAAAAGTAATTCTGAAAAATAATACACTGATTGCTAACTTTGTTACTGATCAATCGTCACAGTTCTATCGTTCACCCCTATTCGTGTCGGTAATGAACTATGTAAACAGGAGACAGGGCAACATGTCGGTAAAACAGAACAACAACAAGCTGAGCCTGACTGTCAGGGGTATAAACACCGTTGTGAAGGCAATTGATCTTTTCACAGCCATCCTCTCATGGCATGAGTCAGCCAATACCTCAAAGGCAAATTAACTGATGAACCTGATCATAGATATCGGAAACACGTCAGTCAAGGCTGCACTCGTCAGCAAAGGTGTGATAATCAGACAGGAACGGTTTAGCAATTCCGATCCCGGACTTATTGGTATGTTCACCGGCCGTCACAGGCTTGCAGGGGCAATTGTCTCGAGCGTCGGAAGTGATCCCTCCGGGCTGCTTGAATGGCTTTGCACAAGGGTTGAGAAAGTGCATCATCTCACTTCACAGTCACTATATCCGTTTGCAATTGACTACAAAACGCCGGAAACACTCGGGACAGACCGTCTTGCAGCTGCGGCCGGGGCTGTTAATCATCACCCTGGAGCTGATCTGCTTGTAATTGACGCCGGCAGTGCATTGACAGTTGACCAGGTGACCGCCGGGGTGTACAGGGGAGGAAGCATCTCCCCGGGATTGGCTATGAGGTTCCGGGCTCTGCATGAATTCACCGGAAGGCTGCCACTGGTAACTAAGAGAACCGGATTCACTTTTCCGGGTAAAACGACGGAAGATGCTATTGCAGGCGGGGTTATTACAGGTCTGGCATATGAAATAAATGAGTATATTCGCACGTTCGGGGAAACGTACCATAATTCCGTTGCGGTCATCACGGGTGGAGACAGCGGTCTGATCACGCCGCTGTCAGGAGGAAATTTACTTCATTACCCGGACCTGGTAACGGAGGGATTGAATTTTTTACTGGAAACAAATGTATAAGAGCATAAGAGCAATTATGATAGGTCTGCTTGCTCTCCTGGCAACGGGAGCTGCAGGGCAGAAATCAGTCAATACACCTTTTGCAAGGTACGGAATCGGGAACCTGGAGCTCCAGGGGCCTTTCAGGATGAGAGCTATGGGGGGCATAAGCAGCGGCATAAGGGATAACCTCACTCTAAATTACCTGACACCTTCATCATACAGCAGTACAGACACAGCCTCCTTCCTGTTCGACTTCGGGATTGACTACACGGTGGCCGGGATGAAAGGAGATGACCTGCGGTACAAATCCCAGGATGTTACATTCTCGCATCTTATGATGGGATTTCCGATCATGAAGGGCTGGGGTGTTGCTGCTGCGATAATGCCTTATGCCAACGGATCATATGATATCGGGTACAGGACAGAAGGTTCAGGAGTGACCGGTTCCCTTTACGAACACCATTTCGGCAGCGGCGGATACCAGAAAGCCCTGCTTGGCACAGGGATCCGCATCTTCCCCTTTATCTCTGCAGGGGCAAACGTCTTTTACATGTTCGGAGAGGAGATCAGACTCAATGATTTTGTCTTCACCGGTGACAATAACTATTACAGTACCAGGAAACAGGGTGTATCAGCCATGAGAGGAGTCGGTTATGATGCATCCATACAGCTGATGCTTAACCTTTCCGGGGGCAGATTCATTAATGCCGGCGTGACTTATACCCCGGGCTATGACCTTAAGACAGACAATGAGGATATCATATTCAGGTATTCGACAATCTCCAATACCCCATATTCGATTGATACACTCTCCTTCGGCGAACTGTCAACCACCAGCAGGATGCCCGGGTCACTAAGGGCAGGCTTCTCTCTCGGCAAGACTGACAAGCTTACGGCGGGGGCCGACATTGTATATACACGCTGGACCAAAGCATCCCTCCCGGGAACCTACGGTACCTATAATGATGCACTTTCACTCCATGCCGGTGCTGAATACGTGCCCGAAAAATATTCAAATTACAGTTTTTTTGACCGTGTTGAATACCGCATTGGATGCCGTTATGGTGAGAGTTATACCCTGTTCGGGGGAGAGGAGCTGAAAGAGTACGGCATAACTTTTGGAACAGGTATACCAATGAAAAGATCGAGATCACGGATCTCACTGTCGGTAGATCTGTCAACCCGGGGAGGGAACGGGAATCTGCCCCAGGAGACCAGGGTATCGGTCGGAGCCAGCCTGAATCTTTATGACTACTGGTTCCTTAAAAGGCAGTATGACTAAAAAATGAATTAGAAAGAGATGAAAAGAACAACCAGCACGATTTTAACCGGATTGCTTCTGTCGGTGTTTTCATTTTTTCTGCAGGCCCAGAAGGGTGTCGAAACGGGTACACCGTTCGGAAGAGGAGAAGACAGCACGAGGTGCCTCCGAAACACATCCCTTTATTCAACCTATTACGAGAACAAGGACTATAATATGGCTGTTCAGTTCTGGAGACCGGTTTTCACCGAATGCCCGGGATCTTCAAAGAACACCTATATCAAGGGAGAAACGATGTTCAAGGAGTTCTTCCGCAAGACAGGAAACAAGGCATATATAGACACTGTGCTGATGATTCTGGATCAGCGTACCAGGTATTTCAACGAAGAGCCCGTAAACAATCTTCGCAAGGCATTTGCCCTCTATGAATTCGGAGGAAACGACACCGAATACGCCAGGAAGTGCTATGATCTTATCAAGGGAGTGATGGACACCTCGCCCCAGAGCTTTGACCATACCTACTCAAGTCTCTATATGGCCATCACGGCGAAGTGCTATGCCCTCAAGCTTATTGATCCACAGGAGGTTATCGCTGCCTACTCAAAGTCGATGAAAGTGGTTGACAACCAGCTTTCACGCAAGCCCGGCGATGCACGCTATACAGAAGCAAGGAAAAACATTGACGCGGTTTTCAGGTCAAGCGGTGCAGCATCATGTGAAAACCTTGAACATCTCTTCACCGCCGGCGTTGACAACAATCCCGGTGATACCGCCATGCTCAGGAAGGTACTTACCCTCCTAGGTGAAACAGGATGCAAGGATTCTGAACTTTACTATAAGGCAGCTACCAGCCTTTACAATTCTGACCCCAGCGCATCATCAGCGGCACAGCTGGCTGAAATGAACCTTGCCCGCAAAAAATACAACGAGGCCGAAAAATACTACACTGAAGCAATTGACCTGGAAACTGACAGTAAAATCAAGTCAGGTCTTCTTACCAAACTGGCCACCCTCGAGCTGACGTCAGACAGCAAGCAGGCTGCACGTGACTTTGCGAGGGCTGCATTCTCGCTCGATCCTACCAATGGCAATGCCCTTTTCATAATTGCCGAGGCCTATGCCGGGTCACGGATCGGAGAGACATTCGAGAACCAGACAGTTTACTGGGTGGTAGTAGATTACCTCGTCAGGGCCAGGAACACGGATCCTACCCTTAAAGAACAGGTTGACGAACGTATAGGTATATATTCGAGGCTGTTCCCCACTAAGGAAGAAGCCTTCTTCAGGAGCCTCGTCGAGGAGGGAGCTTCTTACCTGGTAGGCGGCTGGATCAATGAATCCACCACTGTAAGGTTCAGGAAGGAATAGAAACAGTGAGGTTCCGCACCACATACAGTATCATTACAGCAGTCCTGGTTGCCGGGACTGCTTTGCTTTCATCATGTGACAAGAAGGAAGCAAATGTGAAGGATATGATAATAAAGGAACTGCCGACTCTGTCGTCAAGGAATGTTGAAACAATGTATTCTGACTCCGGCAAGGTCACAATGCTTGTGCGCACGCCCCTCATACAGCAGTTCTCCACCAAGGAAAACCCATATACCCTTTTCCCTGAAGGGCTGACAGTGTTGTTCTACGATCGGACGGATGTGCCTCAGGCAAGCATCACATCTAAATATGCCCGATATACGGAAAAGGATGACGTATGGGAGCTGCGCGACAGTGTGGTGGCAGTGAGTAACAAGGGTGAAGTGCTTGAGACGGAACTGCTTTTCTGGAGCCAACCCAGGGACAGGATCTGGTCAGACAGATTCGTGAGATTTACACACAATGACCAGATAGTGATGGGTACCGGATTTGAATCAGACTCACGCTTTTCAAACTGGACAATCAAAAACGTAACAGGAACAATTTATATCAGGGATGAACAGGAAATCACTCCTGCTGATTGAGATCATCTGGATCATACTGGGACTGATGTGTCTGGGAATCGCCATCCGCGAGACAGTCAACGCCGGCATTGGCCGGGCATGGCTGTTCTATGTGATGGCCATTGCAGCATTTGTTCTGGCATGGATTCGTGACTCACAGCGAAAAAAGCTTTAAATTTGGGGTATGAACCCCTGGGTCATTATTCCATTTGCAATACTTCTTGCCGCATTCTTTTCGGCAATGGAGCTTGCATTCATTGCCTCCAACAAGCTGCGAATAGAGCTTGACCGCAAGCAGGGGAATGTGGGGTCGGGTATAATCTCGCTCTTCTCCCGAAGCCCGGGCCTCTATATATCCACAATGCTGATCGGGGTTAATATTGCCACGGTCATCTTCAGTATGCTTGCCGCAGACCTTATTGAAGCATGGCTTAAGAACCTGATCCCGTCAGAGGTGCTGATATTCATTATCCAGACTGTAATCACCACACTGGTGATCCTGGTATTCGCCGACTTTCTTCCAAAATCAGTGGTACGGATCAGTCCGAATTTCTTCCTTCGAATCTTCGCTGTTCCCACAGCCATTTTCTATTACATATTCTACCCGGTCAGCAAATTCACACTCTGGCTTGCAAACATGATCATGAGGTTATTCTTTGGAATAAAGGCGGAGAGAAAAGAGCAGGAAAACAGGATCTTTACGCGTATTGACCTCGACCATTTCGTCAATGACCTTGTTGAGACGGAAGAAGAAAAGCAGGAGGAAAACAGCAGTCTCAAAATCTTTCAGAACGCCCTTGATTTCTCTTCCGTTAAGGCACGCGAATGCATGGTTCCCCGGACAGAGATCGTCGCCCTGCCGGTTCAGTCATCACCTGATGAGCTAAGGCAACAATTCATCGAATCAGGCCACTCCAAGATCCTCCTCTACCGTGACAACATTGACAACATGGTAGGGTATTACGAACTGAAAGACATCCTTCACGGGCCGGCTGATATTGCAACAGGCATGCGTAAGCTGCCGGTTGTCCCGGAAACAATGACTGCCAACAAAGTGCTGAGACTTCTTTCTGACGCAAAAAAAAGCATAGCACTGGTGGTTGACGAATTCGGCGGCACTGCCGGAGTGATCACTATCGAGGATGTGCTCGAAGAGATAGTAGGTGACATTGAAGATGAGCATGACATCAGTGACCTGGTTGAGAAAAAAATAAATGACAGGGAGTATGTCCTTTCAGGCCGTCTCGACATAGACTACCTCAATGAGGAATATGACCTCGGCCTGCCCGAAAGTGACGAGTACACCACACTGGCAGGTCTGATACTGTTTGCCCACGGAAACATCCCCCGTCAGCAGGAAAAGATAAGGGTAGGCCGGAATCTTTTCACGGTGCTCAGGTGTTCTTCCACAAAGGTGGAACTGCTGAAGCTTCAGATTGACTGAGTAACCTCAGCATGTAACCAGGCAATTGAAGCCGGAATAAACATAGCGCAGGGCCCTGTGCCGGTTATAGTCTCAGCCCTTCTTTTTCAGTTCAGCGTAATACCTGAAATAAAGAGGAATAGCCCTCATGCCTGCAAACAGGTTTTCAAGCGGGTAATTCTCATTGGGTGAGTGAATTGCATCTGACTCCAGCCCGAACCCCATCAGTATCGACTTGACTCCCAGTATCTTTTCAAAAGTCGAAATAATCGGAATGCTGCCCCCGCTGCGTATGGGTATGGGTTTCCGCCCGAAGATATCGGTGCAGGCTTTCTCTGCTGCCAGGTATTCAGGAGTATCAAGCGGGCTCACATAGGCCTCCCCGCCGTGCAGGTACTCAGCTTTGACCTTTACCCCTGCAGGTGCGAGTGACCTGATATGGCTGATGGCGAGATTTGCTATATCCTCAGCCTTCTGGTAGGGTACCAGTCGCATCGAGATCTTTGCTGAAGCCTTAGCCGGCAGGATGGTTTTGGCTCCTTCGCCTGTATAGCCGCCCCAGATTCCGTTGACGTCAAGTGTGGGCCTTATGCCTGTGCTCTCCAATGTGGAGAACCCCTTCTCCACGGCCAGTGAATCAACGCCGACAGATTTCCTGTATTTTTCAGGATCAAACGGCCTTTCAGCCATCTTTGCTCTCTCGGCATCAGAGGGAACGAGCACGCTGTCATAGAAACCCGGTATTGTAACCCTGCCGTCGCTGTCCTTCAGCCTGGCTATAATGTCGCAGAGGGCGTTGCACGGATTCACCACTGCACCGCCATAGATGCCCGAATGGAGATCACGGTCAGGCCCCTCAACCTCTACCTGGATATATGACAACCCGCGCAAACCTGATGTAATTGACGGTATCTCAGGTGATATCATGGTTGTATCAGAAACCAGTATCACATCCGAGCGGAGCATTTCACGGTATTCAGCGCAGAATCCGGCGATGCTCGCCGAACCGGCCTCCTCCTCACCCTCAATCATAAACTTGACGTTGCACGCAAGAGTACCGGTTGCGTTCATCATCTCGAATGCCTTCAGGTGCATGAACAGCTGTCCTTTATCGTCATCAGCACCGCGTGCCCATATCTTTCCTTCACGTATCTCCGGCTCGAAGGGTTTTGAGATCCACTTCTCAAGCGGTTCAGCGGGCATTACGTCATAATGGCCATAGACAAGTATCGTCGGCAGTAACGGATCAACAATCTTTTCACCGTATACAATGGGGTTGCCGGCAGTGGGATAGACTTTTGCCCGGTCGGCTCCATTGGCGTCCAGCAGGTCACGTATATACTCTGCTGCCCGTATCATATCAGGCTTGTTTGACTCAGAAGCGCTTACCGAAGGGATCCTGATCAGGCCGAAGAGTTCTTCGAGAAATCTGTCACGGTTTGTTTCGATGTAATTCTTAATGCTTTCCATTATCGTTGTATTTTTGATATTCGCCGGCCGCCCACTGCAGCCTGTTGTACCACTCGTCACCAAACGCCCTTATAAGGGGTTCGCGAAGAAAGCGGTAAAGTTCGGTATTAAGTTTCGCACCACAGACGGTACCGGGTTTGCAGATCGACCATTCTTCATAGTTCACTGCACGGAAAGTGCTGTAATGCCTTATCCTTACCGGGAAGAGGTGGCATGACAGGGGTTTGCGGAAGTCCACAACCCCTGCGTTGAATGCCGTCTCAACGCCGCACTTGTAAACATCATCATCCATGATCGTGTATGCGCACTCCTCATTGTTGATAAGCGGTGTGACAAGTTCACCCTCTATGTCTGTAACACTTGTCCCCTGTTTTTCTATCGCCCTGATTCCTTCGGGGCGCAGGTAGGGCCAAAGGTCAGGCCAGATACGCTCAAGCGCTGATGCCTCCTCTGCCGTCAGAGGAGCACCGGTATCACCATACCTGCAACAGCTGCCCTTGCAGGCGGCCAGGTCACACACGAACTTCTTCTCTATGAGCGCCAGGGAGACTATTGTGTCTTCAATCTGCAGCATAGTATCCTTCAAACAAGTGATTTGCCCGTCATTTCAGGTGGAACAGGTATTCCCATCATTGTCAGTATTGTGGGTGCCACGTCAGCCAGGATACCTGCCCTGACGCTGCTGAATCTGCTGCTGATGAGGTAAAGGGGAACCGGATTGAGTGAATGCGCCGTATTGGGTGAACCGTCTGGATTAACCGCATAATCAGCATTGCCGTGATCGGCAATTATGATCACCTCATAGCCGTTCTCACGGGCAGCCCGGGCAACATCACCGGCACACTCGTCAACCGTTCTTACGGCTTTCTGAATGGCTTCATAGATGCCGGTGTGCCCCACCATATCGCCATTGGCGAAATTAAGGCAGATGAAGTCAAATTTTTGTTTGTGCAGCTCGGTTATCACAGCGTCCCTGACGCCATAAGCGCTCATCTCGGGCTGAAGGTCATAGGTGGCTACTTTTGGTGAAGGAATGAGGATGCGCTCCTCTCCGGGAAACTCTTTTTCCCTGCCTCCGGAGAAGAAAAATGTCACATGGGCATATTTTTCGGTCTCGGCAATTCTGAGCTGCTTCTTTCCGGCATCTGATAGGATCTCACCCAGTGTCCTGTCAACATTCTCTTTGGGAAAAATCACATGCAGCCCCTGAAATTTGTCGTCATACGGTGTCATTGTAAGATAGCGGAGCGGGATTGTCTTCATGCCGGCCTCAGGCATGTCTTGTTGCGTCAGCACCATTGTCAGCTCACGGGCACGGTCATTCCTGAAATTGATGAAGATAACCACGTCGCCTTCCGTGATAGTTGCCAGGGGTTGTCCGGCACTGCCGGTTACCACTATGGGTTTCATGAATTCATCAGTCACGCCTGCGTCATAGGAATCCTGAATTGCCTGGAGTATATCAATTGTCCCGGTTCCTTTTCCATGAACAAGCATCTCATATGCCTCCCTGATCCGTTCCCATCTCTTGTCACGGTCCATTGCATAGTAACGGCCAACAAAGGATGCCACTCTGCCGTTGCTCTTTTCCAGGTGTTTCAGCAAGGCTTCCATATACCCTTTTCCGCTTCTCGGGTCTGTATCGCGGCCATCGCCGAATCCATGGATAAAGACCTTCCTGAGACCGTACTCCATTGTCATGTCACACAGGGCATAGAGGTGGCTGTCAAGTGAATGAACCCCTCCGTCAGACAGCAGGCCCATGAAATGAACCTTTACGCCTTTTTCGCGGGCATAATTGAATGCCTGGCGGAGAGTCTCGTTCGTGCGTATTTCGCCTGTGCGGCAGGCCTTGTTTATCTTAACCAGGTCCTGGTAAACAACACGTCCTGCTCCTATGTTAAGGTGTCCTACCTCCGAGTTGCCCATCTGGCCTTCAGGGAGACCCACATCTTCGCCGGAGGTGAGCAGCTGAGACGATGGGAAAACCCTCTTCAGGGAATCAATATGCGGTGCACCGGTTGTGCTTATCACGTCGCTTCTGGAACCGTCACCCAAACCCCAGCCATCGAGGATCATGAGTAATATTCTGTTTTCTTTCATCAAGTCAATATTTTTCAAAATTATGGCAGCAAAAATAGCCATTTCCGGCAAGATTGCCATCGTGGTAATAAACACTGAACAGGTATAAAAGTTTGGATCAGCGGGCTCCTCTTATCTCTCTGACCTTTATGCGGAATTCCTTATCGGGACAGGTAGGCTCGTAATCTATATCGTTGCCCACGTAAGCCGACCACTCACGGGTTGTGAGGTTTCTTGTCACCTTGTCACAGAGGCCGTCAGTCATGCACCTGATGTGTGCGGGGCGCCTGGTGACCTCATTCCGGGTGGCTGAGAGGAAGGATTCGCCTCCGTCACTGAATGCCATTCGAATAACTTCCTGACCTCCGTCTGTAAAGATCACAGGAGTCTGATCAGGGTTGGATAGCGTCCATAGCATTATTTCACCGTTTTCATCGGCAGTCAGCATCTGTCCGTCAGTGCGGTCGAAGGCGATACTCCTTACAGCTGCCAGGTGTCCTTCCAGGTTCCCGTCGGCAAGTCCGGTAGAGGTGTTCCAGATATCGATTGTGCCTGTATCGTCGCCCGTTGCAAGCCTTTTTCCTCCCGGAAGGAATTTGTGGGCGGTTATGTTTTTATCTCCAGTACTTACAGGTATGTGCAGGTCGGGAGACTCAGTCTGCCAGCAGATCAACCTCCCGTCGCCGGAGAGAGCTGCCATCATTTGCCTGTCATCTGATATTTCCAGCGCGACTACCCCTGAGGGGTCACTTGTCACCTTCCGCAGACTGCGGTCCCTGAGATTCCATTCGTTCACATTCCCGCCTGAAGAGGAAGAGTAGAGACGGTCATTGTCAGAATATGCGAGAGCAGTTATCATGCCGCTGGAATCCTGCAGCTGGTAACCGATGGAATCATCGTCAATGGGTATCATCAGGATTTTGGAATCTTTCGTTCCGCATGCGAGCCAGGATTTGTCAGGGCTGAGAGTCATGGCGCTGATTGTTTTGTTTCCGGACCACAGCAGGGTATATCCTGCAGATGGCTGTCCGGTATTCCATCTCAACACCCTTCCTTTGGAATCAGCGGTGAAAAATTCGCCGTCGGAGCCCTCTGCCATGGCTGTGTACTCAGTTCCCTCAGAAGAATACCTTTTGCAGAACCTGTTACCGTATTGCATTGACACATTATAAAGGCCTGCAAAGACATCTGCATCTTCCGACAAACCACCATACTTCAGGTTGAAGAGATAAGCCTGCCAGGCCAGCAATATCTGAAGGTCTTTGCTCCCGGTATGGCTCAATGATCTCAGCGCCAGCGATCTGGCCAGTGAAAGCATCCGGCTCCTGTTCACCTGTGAAAGCTTTTTTAAATCTGCAGTTCTGCCTGAGGTCATCTGTCTCACTGCTTCCTCGGCTGATCTGGCCTTTTCCTCGGCCTGTCTCAATCTCTCATCTGTTATGACCCCGGTTCCCTGCGCGGCGGCTGGGACCAATCCAATGGCTGAGGATAGTATCTCCAGGCTGTCAATGAGTTTGTCGTTGAGGGCAATGGCTTCATCCTTCATCTGAATGGCCACCGATTTCTGCTTTTCTGCCCTGTTTCTGAGTGAATAAACGGCCCCGAAGGCTACAAGGGTGAGAATGGCCAGCAAGCCCAGCACTGCAGCGGCAAGACGTAACCGTCTGACCGTTTCGTTATTGCTTTTTCTCCCGTATTCCTCCCTTATGGAGTACTCTTCCTCAGAGTTTTTAAGAAATATGAGAGCTCTTTCGAAGGCAGGGTCAATCTTTTCAGCCCAGGCAAGGGTGGGGTTATTTTCATCTCTCCATCTGAGGGCCATCAGCAGGTCAGGGGCTGTCCACAGACGGCCGGTACCCTCCTGATACTGTGCAGCTGCGTAGGCCAGTTGCCTGTAAAGTTTTACGGAGGCTTCCTCATCATCCATCCATTTCCGCAGGTTTCCCCAAAGTCTTATAATGCTTTCATGTGTAAGGTCGAGGATGCTTTCTCCGTTGAGTGGTACTTCTTTGGAAGGTGTCAGGAATGAATATTCAGGTGATCTGAACACCTCAGCCACTCCAATGATTTCATGCTCCGCGCACCCAGTCTGGGCAGCTATTGCAGAAATACGCTCAGGTTTTCTCAGTTCCCTGCCATCATCAGAGCGGGTGGTGATGGTCCGGAAGAGGCGGGAACAGACATAACGGTGCCTCTCATCCAGCGATTCGAAGGCCTGGCCTGCATGCTGTGAGATTGCTCCCTTCAGCTTGCCTACAGCTTCGTAGTCAGAGATGCCGATGGGGCGGGTCAGGTCTCCCAGCCTGCTCCACTGGTTCCATGTACGCATCATCAGATGCTGCAGTACCGGCAGTTGCCCCGGTCTTTCCTCAAGATCACTCAGGATGAGCTTCACCAGTGACCTGTCAATTGAACCACCGGAAAGCTTTACCGGCTCCTCAATGACTGTAACCATCTGGTCAACAGGAATCTGCGGCAGAAGGTAACTGCTGCTGTTCATCAGGTTGGTCAGAGAGTGAAACCGTCCGCAATCAGATACATATTCTGATCTGAGAGTCAGGATGATGTGCAGCCCATGGTCGGGTTTTTGCATAGCATTGACTATCAGCTCTATGAAGTCAGCCGCATTGTCTCCGGGGAGACCCTTTGATGTTACAGGGCTGAATCGGAAAATCTCCTCAAACTGATCGATCACAATAACAACCTGTTGACGGAGGTTCTTCCTGATACGGTTAATTACGTCAGTCAGCCCTTCGGATATGTTGTGGAGTGATGCGGCAACGCTTGCTTCAGAAAGCTGGTTGAATCCCGCTCCTGCTGAAAGCGCTGACAACTCCGTTGCCAGGTGGTCAACCGGGTTGAGTGCAGGTCTGAATACAAGATATGACCATGATTTCTTCTCCTCTGCATTTTCCTTCAGGAGGGCCGGTATTACACCTGACATGACAAGAGACGACTTGCCGCTGCCGGAAGCGCCCAGCACTGCCACAAACCTGTTATCTTTAAGCTTGGAAACAACCTTGAGAGTGCTCTCCATTCGCCCGAAAAACAGGTGTCCTTCGTCAGGTCTGAATGCTCTCAGTCCCGGGAATGGATTTGGCCTGATAATAATACTCCTTTCTGGCATAGAAGACATTTTTAGATTACAGGATCCCCCTCCTGGCTGTCAGTATAATTTACAAAGATATCTGTGAATTCCGGATAATAGAACACAAAGGTGGCAATATCATTTACCTGGATTGAATACAGTCCGGTCTTGCCGTCTTTTGATGGAACCACCCAGGAAATCACTCCCGGCAGTGAGCCGGCGTCATATGAACCCGAATAACGGAGGCGTGAGGCCAGCATTATCATTGTTTCTTCCGGAATATTTGAAAAGCAGAGGCTCAGAAACCTAGTCTTCTCGAAGATCATTGCTGCCTGCGGCAAGGTGCCGTCAGTCACTGCTGATATTCTTGACCTTGCAGGCTGAGGGAGACGTGATTCAGCATCATTGTACCATGCCGGGTTAATTGCCCGTATTGTGCGTGCGCTTTCCTCCTGAAGTATCTGGCTGTTACTGAAGAGGTATGAGATTGCATGTTCCCTGTCGAGGCCCATTCCTTCAGCAGCTGTAAGGTGCAGGGCACATGCCTTGCTCCAGGCCCCTGTGATGTTCTGCTCCGAAGCCAGGAGGAATGATGCAACGGCGTTGCCTTTCACGCTCCTTACCGGGAAATAAAGGGAGAGTTCTGCCAGCCTGTGACTGTCATCACTGTTGCCAAAAAGTGCCCTCAACGGCCTGCGGACCGGTTCACCGACAACTGTGTCAATTACCTCTGATGCGATACCGGCCTGGCATGGTCTGTTGTCCTGTTTATGGGGAATTATTAACTCCGAGGCCGCTTCTCCTGCCAGAAGACGGACAAGAGATCTGATGAGTTCGTAATTGATTTCCCGCTCGTAATAAAGGGCTGCTGACAGAAGAAAATATCTGCATCTTGAAGCCTCTGTCTGCATGGCAATAAGCCTGGCCATTACATGTATTGTTTCGCAGAGAATTTCCTCGATCCTTTGTCTATGCATTCCCTGAGGCGACCATCCCCTGGCACACAGTGAAGATGCTGCCTTGAGCCTGACTCCCATATGCCCCCGGGCGACAAAACTGCTGAGCAGCGGAATTGCCTCGCTGGCTGGCATTGCATCCAGAAGCCGGAGGATAATGTTGTTCTCCGGCTCAGTGTTGCCAGGCTTGATAGCCGTGCTTATCAGGTCACCATATACCCCGGGCCCAAACTGCCTCAGGACATAATAAGCTTCGCGTGCGGTTTCCGGGTTACCAAGCGCCTTCATCACCTCTTCACGAAGGTTTGTCATCCCGAAACGGCCCGCTGCCATCAGTCCCGTTCTCCTTATTTCCGGGCTGGCATCGCTGAGGAGTTTAATTATCTCCTGTTCCTGGGGATTGCTCCTGCTGAGAAACACCGCTCTGGCAACAGCTGCTTTTTCAGCGATGCCTGGAAGGCGTAACAGATCAATGTTTCTGACAGGGTCAGCATAGTACTTTTCGATAACTGCAATTCCGGCAGTTGCCTCATGTCTCACCTTGTCACAGAACCGGTTACCGGATGCTATTGCCCTCATCGCGGGAAGAAGTGCCGGATCATAGGTTTTGGAGGCGAGTGTTATGATTTCTGCGGCATATGAATCGGCTGCATGGTTAACCAGGTAGTCAAGCCTGCCGCCGATAATATCAGGATAATGGTCAGCAACAAGAATCACGCTCCTGAGGCCTGCAGCATTCTCAGGTGCCTGTTGTTGCCCTGTTACTGTAAATGCAGGGGCAGCCGGGGTTTTCATCATAATGGAAAGCTGGTTCCGGAAGTGCGCCATGATGACAACGTCAAGCAGCATCAGCGCAATTGCAGCCACCGGGAAAAGGAATATAATTTTTGAAATCCTCATGTCCAGTGTTATCGTGACAGCCACAATAGCTGCAGCAACATATGCAGTGGCTATGACTGTCTGCCTGGCAAGATCCTCTGCCTTTAACCTGACAGGTGACTTTGATGATTTTTCCGACAGGTGACTTACAGTGGCCATGGCCGGCAGAGTTACTATTGCCATTGATGGCAGGAAAAACGCGGCTGCAACTGAAGTGACAAGTGCCGACAACAGCAGCAACGACTCCTTCCCGGTGAGGTCATAATAAATATAAACCAGGGCTGCCGGTATTGTAAGTGCCAGAAGTATCACCGGGGCCAGCAGCAGCTTTCCGCGAAGGCCAAGATTACGAAGTATGGGAAGGTAATACCGGTTTTTTATTACAAGGCCTGTTCCGATGATTATCACCGAGAGTGTCAGAGTGTAGATAAGCGGGGTTGCACGGAACAGTGAAAGATCAGTCAGGACGGCTACCATGGCTGCAGATGTCAGTGCAATCAGGACCAATGCTGACAGGAATGCCCAGTTGAAACCGGTCTTCATAGCCTTCCGAGGTTTTGACATATCCGGGTTTGATTACAGACTTTCTTATGAAAGATAAGGGGAAAAAATGAAATCTACAAATAGGCTCCTTTTGATCTGACAACCCCAGCAATCATAGCAGTCACTTCATCATCATCCATGGTTTCTGAATCCAGGATAAGGTCGGCCTGTTCATACCAGGCGGATCTTTTTTCAAGCAGTTCCATCACCCGGTCATGCAGCTCAGCCTGTCCGGCATCTTTAAGCAAAGGCCGGTCTGTTCTGGAGCGGCTCAGCCGTGACACCAGTGCCTCGACAGTAAGTCTCAGGTATACTGTTACACCGGTAGCCTTCATGAGAGAAATGTTTTCCTCAGAACATGGGGTGCCTCCTCCGCAGGCAACCACTGTCCTGGTTCGCGCTGACACGGTTTGCAGAGCTTTTGACTCAGCCTTCCGGAAATAGCTTTCGCCCCTTATTGCAAAGATGCTCGCTACCGGCATGCCCTCATCGGCCTCCACGAGCTTGTCAAGGTCCAGGAACTTCCAGCGAAGAAGTCTGGCAATGCCCTTTCCGGCGGTGCTTTTACCGCTGCCCATGAAACCTATCAGATAAATATTCACGGATACCTAGAGGTCTAGTTTCATCTGGGCAGGGTCATCAGGTGTGTGAGCCTGCATCGGGAGCTCATCCGGGGTGCCATTTTCAGGCTCCGGCGAAATTGGTGCAGCCTCGCTTCTGACCACTGGCTCAAGCTCACGTATATTGGCAACGCTGTAGTTTGAAAGCCTCCTTCCCTTGGCACGGAAGCTCTTTACCCCTATGAATTCCGCCACTTCAATTATCTCCTGCTTCCTGCCCTCATTCTTGCCGCCGAACTTCAGCTCAAACCGGGGGTACTCTACCTCTGTCAGGCTGACAAGCCTTGATCCTTCGCTGTCAGCAACGAAGCATTGCAGACGGTCTGATTCTTCGAAAGCAAAACGCTTGACATAGTAGAATTCCTGTTCCTGGTCCCAGTATACTGCCGAGAATATCTTTGTCTCCCTGAACTTCTCAAGGAGCAGAAGGTCATCCTCGAAATGTGATGACAGGTCAGTTCCGGAGGTCCGGTACCAGCCTCCCCTGGTCACCACCAGGAGCATCTCTTCGGATGCGAATTCACCAAGGAATTTCCCCCTGCCATCGGCATTCAGCCTCATCACTGCATCATCAAACCACAGTTTGCGGCCACCGAGGGTGGAGAGACCCTTTTCCTTAAGGGTGATCTTATGTACCGCATTCTTGGTCAGGATGTTACCCATCGAACCACGGCCCTTTATTGCCAGCTCTCCGAAGTCAAAGTCAAAGGTCAGTTTCTTCAGCCTGGCTTTGGGTTTATGGTACACCCTTATCACCTCTGCCTCACCATTGGGGTTGACACTGAGATACAGGATCTTTGTTCCGGCAGTACCTCTTCCGAGGTTGTATTCCTTGTCACGCGTAAGCCCTGTGAGTGCGCAGCGCTTGACATAATACGGTCCTTCCCGGCCGTCCTGGTATGCTACGTTGTAAATAGTCCGGGTATCATTCCTGAGAAATACCTGGGCGTGAATTACATCCTTCCCGACGAACTGCTTCTCAGCAACCTTCGTAATCAGGTAAGTGCCATCCTTTCTGATGACTATTATATCATCAATATCAGAACAATCGCACACATACTCATCCTTTTTGAGTCCGGTACCGATGAATCCCTCCTGGCGGTTCACGTAAAGCTTGGCATTGGTGGCCACCACCTTGGTTGCCTCAATTGTCTCAAAACTTCTTATCTCTGTCCTGCGCTCCCTGCCCTTGCCGTACTTTTTCCTGATCTGACGATAGTAGTTGATTGCATAGGGGATAATGTTGGCAAGATGATTGGCAACCTCTTCAAGCTCCGTCTCAAGACCCCTGATGTGTTCATCGGCGCGGGAGGAATCATATTTCGAAATCCGCTTGATCTTTATCTCTGTCAGCTTGATGATGTCATCACGGGTGATCTCGCGTTTGAATAGCTTTTTGTAGGGCTTCAGCCCTTTATCAATAGCCGTTAGAACTGCCTCCCAGGTTTCGCACTCCTCGATGTCACGGTAAATCCTCTTTTCGATAAAAATCTTTTCAAGTGACGAGAAGTGCCACTCTTCTTCCAGTTCGGCCTTTCGTATCTCGAGCTCACTTTTGAGCAGCCTGACAGTCTGGTCGGTATTATGCCGGAGAATATCACTTACGCCGATGAATGCAGGCTTGTTTTCGTCAGTAATGACGCACGCGTTAGGAGATATGGAGAGTTCACAGTCAGTGAAGGCATAGAGTGCATCAATAGTCTTGTCAGGAGAGATGCCGCTCTGAAGCTGTATGACTATCTCCACGCCTCCTGCTGTGTTGTCATCAATCTTCTTGATCTTGATCTTGCCCCTGTCATTGGCCTTGACTATTGACTCGATGAGCGATGTGGTGGTACGGCCGAAAGGAATCTCGTTTATAACCAGTCCTTTCTTGTCAACCTTTTCGATCCTGGCTCTGACTTTGACCACGCCACCGCGGGCTCCGTCATTGTATTTTGATACATCTATCATCCCTCCTGTCGGGAAATCAGGATAAAGCTCGAACGGTTTGCCCTGGAGGTAACTTATTGATGCGTCTATCAGTTCGTTGAAGTTGTGAGGTAGAATCTTTGAAGAGAGGCCAACGGCGATTCCCTCAACGCCCATTGCCAGGAGCAGGGGGAACTTCACCGGGAGGGTAACCGGTTCCCTGTTGCGCCCGTCATATGAGCTCATCCACTCGGTGGTCTTGCTGTTGAAGGCCACCTCGAGGGCGAACTTCGAGAGCCTGGCTTCTATATATCTGGGCGCAGCGGCACCGTCACCGGTTAGTATGTTTCCCCAGTTTCCCTGAGCCTCCACAAGCAGCTCTTTCTGACCCAGCTGCACGAGCGCGTCGCCTATTGAGGCGTCACCGTGAGGATGAAACTGCATCGTATGCCCGATAATATTGGCAACCTTGTTGAAGCGACCGTCATCCATACGTTTCATCGAGTACAGGATACGTCGCTGTACCGGTTTGAAACCATCTGAAATGTGAGGGACAGCCCTCTCAAGAATCACATATGACGCATAATCAAGGAACCAGTCCTGGTACATGCCTGACAACGCCGTAACTGTATGCAGGGCCTCAGGTATGTAACCGGTTTTGGGTTCTTCCTTCTCCCCACCCTCTTCGTCGGGGATCAGTTCAAAAGGATCACTCTCTTTCATAATCTGCTGAAACCTTCACTCACGCCTGGGCTGCTTCGGGGATCTCCTCCTCAATCCGCAAGTTGTCAATAATAAAATCCTGGCGTTCAGGGGTGTTTTTGCCCATATAAAACTCGAGGAACTGGGTATAGGGATCTGCTTTCTTCATGATCACGGGCTCCAGGCGCATGTCTTTCCCTATGAAGTGTATAAACTCATCCGGGGATATCTCACCCAGTCCCTTGAAGCGGGTTATCTCCGGGTCAGGACCGAGATCCTTTATTGCTTTCTGCCTCTCCTCGTCGGAATAGCAGTAACGTGTCTGTTTCTTGTTGCGTACCCTGAACAGGGGGGTTTGCAGGATATAAACATGCCCCTTGCGCACGAGGTCAGGGAAGAACTGCAGGAAGAAAGTCAGCAGGAGCAGCCTTATATGCATTCCGTCCACATCGGCGTCAGTGGCAATCACCACGTAGTTGTAGCGCAGGTCATCGAGAGACTCCTCAATATTCAGTGCGGCCTGGAGCAGGTTGAACTCCTCGTTTTCGTAAACTATCTTTTTTGTCAGGCCGTAGCTGTTCAGTGGTTTACCCCTGAGGCTGAAGACAGCCTGCGTCTCAACATTGCGTGATTTGGTTATGGATCCGCTGGCCGAGTCACCTTCGGTGATGAAGAGAGTCGATTCGAGCCTGCGCTCGTCATTTGAATTGTAGTGGATACGGCAGTCGCGCAGTTTGCGGTTATGCAGACTCACCTTCTTCGCGCGTTCACGCGCCAGCTTCTGTATTGAGCTGATGGCTTTCCGCTCCTTCTCCGACTCCTGTATCTTCTTCAGCATAATACGGGCGGTCTCACCGTTCTTGTGAAGGTAGTCATCGAGGTTCTTGCGGATGAAGTCAACCACGTAGTTACGCACCGAGGGGCCGTTCGGGCCCATATCCTTTGAGCCCAGCTTCGTTTTGGTCTGCGATTCAAAGATTGGTTCCTCTATTTTGACCGATACGGCTGCGATTATTGATGATCTGATATCGGAAACATCAAAGTCCTTTTTGAAGAACTCCTTGACGGTACGGGTAATCGCTTCGCGGAATGCGATGAGGTGTGTTCCTCCCTGCGATGTATGCTGACCGTTTACAAAGCTGTAATAATCTTCTCCGTACTGGGTCCCGTGAGTCATGGCCACCTCTATGTCGTCTCCCTTTAGGTGGATGATCGGGTAGAGCCCTTCGCAGTTCATATTGTCATTGAGGAGATCTACAAGACCGTTGCGCGACACAATCTTGTTGCCGTTGAGGTTGATGATCATACCCGCGTTGAGGTACGAGTAGTTTTTCATCATGCTCTCCACGTATTCAGAGATAAAATGGAAGTTGCCGAACATGGCCTCATCAGGAATGAAGACCACCTCGGTTCCGTTTTCTTCGTCAGTTTTTCTCAGGGGAGCATCTCTTAACAGCTCTCCGCACCTGAACTCAATCTCCTTCAGCTGGTTGTCACGAAATGATCTGATTACAAAAGATGACGAGAGGGCGTTGACGGCTTTTATACCCACGCCGTTGAGACCCACAGATTTCTTGAACGCCTTTGAGTCATATTTTGCGCCGGTATTCATCCTGGAGGAGACATCAAGCACCTTTCCGAGGGGTATACCGCGGCCAAAGTCGCGCACCCTCACCTCCGAACCTACAATGCTGACGTCTATTCTGCGGCCGAAACCCATCATATACTCGTCAACCGCGTTATCCATCACCTCCTTGAGCAGGACATAAATTCCGTCATCAAGCGAGGAGCCGTCACCCAGCTTGCCGATGTACATACCGGGACGCAGCCTGATATGCTCCTTCCACTCAAGGGTTTTTATGTTCTCCTCAGAATAATTGCCGTCCATTATCCTAAATTTTGGGGCAAATATAAAGAATTAGGCAAGGCGAATCTTTCCGATTTATCAACAACCAAGGGGAATTGTCCTCAGATTTGCGAGTTGCGATGTGCGATGTGCGAATTGTGAGGTGCTATGTGAGGATTGCGGCTAAATCACAAATCGCAAATCGCTAATACTATTCGCTTCGCAGCTGGTCCATGGCGGTGACCATGATAGCCTGCACACGTGTGGCCAGTTCTTCCGGGTCACCGGTTCCGAACTGCCCCGGGAAGATGGGATCAAGCACCCTGATCCTCACAATGCGGCGGTTTCTGAAGATGATTCCTCCCTTCTTGGGCATGATCTCGCCTGTACCATCGATCAGCACCGGCAGCAGCGGCTTGTCGGTCTTCACCGCAAGCTGAAATGCTCCTGTCTTGAACTTTCCGATAGCGCCGGTCAATGAACGAGTCCCTTCGGGGAAAATCACAACGGAGATTCCGTCCTGCAATGACTCGACACATTTCTCCATCATCCTGATCACGCTGGACTTGTTACCCCTGATCAGTTCAATGTACTTTACCATCCTCATCTCCCACCCTACCACCGGTACGCGGAATATCTCGGCTTTGGAAACCCACCTAAGGCGGTGGCGCAGCATGTTGAAAAAGACTATGTCAAGAAGCGACTGATGATTCGGGATGATTATGTAAGCCTGTTTCTGGTCAAGCTTCTCGCGGCCGTCAACTATCACTTTCCAGAAAGGACTCATTTTTGTGAGCACTATCCCCTGGATGACCATCCACCTGTTGTTCATCAGCCGGCGGCGGTCAAAGGC
>ERZ1645192.682-NODE-682-length-28260-cov-5.148449_pt1 | contig 28260 bp, 24 predicted proteins | sample MGYA00575354_ERZ1645192 | MGnify/ENA primary metagenome ERZ1645192 (study PRJEB40844, sample SAMN11349763) | freshwater sediment metagenome | isolation source: river sediment | host: Sediment | place: India: Faizupur Khadar , New Delhi | collected 2017-02-21 ... | reverse complement strand
GACCCATCCAGGCTTTACCGATGTATCCCCTGATTTTGAGCGACTTGCCACTCTCAAATTTCATATAGCAGTTGTAGGTCTTGCCACTCGAAGGATTGTAGATGGTGCCTCCGCTCCATTCATCATTCGCAGCATCGTAAGTAAAATCCTTAAGTATCTGCAATCCCATAATCTTTCTGGACTGTAGTTTGGTTTCCGGATTGTTTTTATCCAGCTTTTCTTTTCCATTGGTCTCTTTGGGTTCTTTCAACCAGACAATTTCACCCACATACCGGCCATTGGAGGCCTTGTGTATCTTGACCTGGGATTTCTCTTTCCCTGTTTCGTCATCGTAGGTTAAATAAATGCCTGAGATGCGGTCTGCTTTACTGGATTGTCCGATAACCACTGAAGGTAAAAGGAACCCGATGCCAAGAATGGCTGCAATAAATACCTGCTTCATGTTTACATAGTTTAATTGGTGAATATGAGCCGAAGATACTTCATTTGACGAAAATAACTTCAGCCGGCATCGCTATTTTGAGTCTGCCATCGTTCACCACACGCAGTTTTACTGCATAAACCAGGTTGACCCTTTCCTCCCGGGTCTGAATGATTTTTGGAGTGAATTCTGCTGAAGGGGAGACCCAGGTTACAGAGCCTGTCAGTTCTTCCAGCCCCTCCTGATTGTCGATGAAAACCCTTGCTTTCTGACCGGTTTTAATGGACGATAGCATATCACCGCTCACATAAACCCGGAGCTCCATGGTGCTGAGATCCGCAATTTTATAAAGCGGCTTTCCAAAAGCAGTAACCTCTCCGGCCTCAGCAAAACTCGACAGCACTGAGCCTTCGACCGGATTGACTATATAGCATCGTTTCAGGTTTTCCTTAGCCTGTGAAATCTGGGCTTCAACCACCTTTATCTCATCTGAAACAGACTCCAGCTGTGTTTTTACGCTGAGAATCTGCTGATCAATCACCCTGATAGATCCGGTGATATCATCCAGCTGTTTTGGTGTAGCTGCCTGTGCTTTCAACAGGTTTTCAATCCTCTGCAGGTCGTTGTTCAGGTTGGCTTTCTGTTGCTGATAAACTGCAGCCTGGGCATGTATCCCGGCAGTCCTGCTCTGAATTGCTGTCTTCTGCGACTGCAGCTGGAGCAATCTGTAATGGAGGTCGGTGGTATCGATTAACCCAATGGTATCTCCTTTCTTCAGCAACTGGCCTTCGGAAACATCCAGCCAGATGATTCGTCCGTTGGCTTCGCTCGAAATTGTAGTTTCTTCGGCTTCGAAATTCCCGTAAGCATCAGAAACTGTTTGGTTGTTTTTACACGATCCCATCAGTAAAGAGGTCATTGTCAGAATTATTATTGTTTTGAAAGTGTTCATTGGATTGACGTTTTTCTTTGTTTCCGGATTATTTTAACATGCCTGATGCTGTGATATAATTGATGCGGGCCAACTGAAGCTGAATCTTATGAAGCTGCAGGTTCAGCTGAGCCTGTGTCTGCTGGTTCTTTTCAGTCAGGTATTCCGTTGAAGTAATCATTCCCTGATCAAGCAAGGCTGCTGCAGACTTCTCTACTGCATCACGGAGACTGACAATTCTGAAGTCAGCAGCAATCATATTTTCGGTTTTGAGGATGTCCTGTTTCAGACTGTTCAGCAGGATACGCTGGTTTTTCTCAAAGTTCTGCTTTTGTGTTTCTATAATTTCCTGCTGAATTTCTATAATCCTGGTTTCTTTCCTGCGCTGACTCCAGTTCCAGATTGTCCATGAGAAACGGGCTCCCACCATGGCAAAACCATCAAATTGATTTGACAACATGTTTAAACCGGGTTTACCGTAGCCCACTGTACCGAATGCGGATATCCGGGGCAGCATTCTGATCCCGGTCATTGATTTCTGGACGCCGAATTTTTCCTGCTGAAGCTCAAACAAGCGGTATTCAGGCCTTAAGTCGGTAAGCATTGGCGGCAGGCTGTCGGTAACCGGAATCTCCAGTTCAATGTTGTTACTGAAACTTGTACCGGTCAATTCACCCAGCTTATAGATGGCAGATGCCTTGCTGTGCACCAGTTCTGTAAGCGATTGTTCTATGTGTATGATTTCGGCATCCAGTACATCAGCATTGGACTGCAGAACAGTACCATTGGCGACTCCCGAACGGATCTTTCGAAGCTTGGACTGAAGTTCAGACATGCTGAGCCTGAGTAGCTTTTCCCTTTCCTGATAGATCAGGATGGTGAAGAACACCTGATTCACTGTTTCGCGCAGGCGATGGTTTTCTATTTCCACAGTCTGCAGATTGACCAGGAGTCCGGCTTCTTCAAGCTCCTTTTGCCTGGAGATCATTCCACCATCCCAGATCAATTGGTTAACATCGAGATTCACTTTGTAACTGTCTTTATCCAGAGAAGGGATACTGACATTGGGAATGGAGATGGGCAGAGCGGTAACATCGGATTGCCAGCTGACTTGTCCGCCTATGGATACCTGGGGCAGATAGTTGGATGACAATACCGATTCCTGCATCCGGGTGCTTTCTTCAAAAAGAGGAGCTTGTCTGCTCAAAGGGTGATTGGCCTGTGCACGCTTATAGCATGTATCGAGTGTGAGCGGACCGGAAACCTGAGCGCTTGCAGTGCTGGTGAATAAAACCAGCCAGACCAGTCCTTTTTTCATTGCTTTCATTTGTCGGGTGTTAAGGATAAGATCAGGGTATGCGGTATTACCGATTTTCTTTCTTCAATAAATTGCTGAAAAGCTTCTTCATCCATTCCCATCATTCCTTTAAGCACTGGTTTGGCGATAAACGGGAATACACACATACTGATCAGGTTGGTAATCAGGTGTTCAGCTTTAATTGGAACAATAATCCCCCGGGCAGCTTCAAGGGATATCTGGCTTCTGATAATTTCAAAATCGATCCCGGCATTTCTGAAATTCTCGACCAAACGCCTGGGGTTGCGGCTGATCTCATGGAAAACGAAAATGGCCAGATCGGGATTTTGTTTCAACATCTCAATATAGGTCAGGCTGATTTTCTCAATTTTTTCAAATACCGGGATGGGTGATTGTAGAATAGATATTATTTTCGGGAAGATCAGGTTGAGTACTTCTTTGAAAACAGCTTCAAAAAGCTTGTCTTTCGTCCGGTAGTAATAGTGCAGCAATGCCTTATTGATGCCCGCATCATCGGCAATTTCCTGCATCCTTGCTCCGTCAAACCCCTTAATGGTGAAAATCTTCCGGGCTGAAAGAAGAATCGTTTTTTCTGTATTTTTATCAGAATCAGTCATTTAACAAATAACTATGTGGTTTAATCAAATAGTTTAACCAGGTGGTCAAAAGTAGAACAAAAAAAAGCACAATGCAAGTTTTTTGAAAAAAAATTCATTGTGCTTATAAACACCTATTTTTCAATAAATTCGAACGAAAGCAGGACTGCCTGAACCTGTTTGAGCAGATCCCTTTTGTCTTCGTTGGGGGCATATACATACCCGTCGAGGGTAACAACCATGTTGTTTTTTCTGTCAACAAAGGTGTAACTGATATAGGGACCACCCATGAAATCTTTTCTGACTTCCCACAATCCCCTGGTTTCAACCGCCAGTTCATCTTTTAGTTTAATACTCCGGCTCACTGGTTGGATAAATTCATCAGCCACAATCATGTAGGAGCTATCGCTGGGACCTGGGACAAACAGTTCTGTAAACTGGTTTCTTACCGCTTTTATCTTATTCCTGTTAAAAGCGTTTGTGTCTGTATAAGGATAGGAATAGAGGATGAGTCCCTGACTGAGTTTATTCGCTTCCCTTCTGATCCACAGAAAATTGTCTTTGTCAACAGCCACGTAATAGTCTGCGGGAATATTTATTTTCAGATTGAACTTCTTCTTAACCAGTTCAATCGCTTTGATATTTAATGATTTGGAATATAGGCTCTGCTGTCTTTCGATTTCTGCATTGTCATAAAGATTCAGGATTTCGTATTTTTTCTGTTCGAAAATACTCTTTATTCCCTCAATAGAAGCACCTGTAATTTTTACGACCCGTTGTGGTGCAGCCCATACATCGCGCCTCATTTCAATCTGTGGTACCGAGATGCTGCTATCAATTTCAATAATGAAAATGTTCCGGTGGGGTTGCAATATCCTGTTAAACTCGTCGATTTCTACCTGAGCCAGTTTATACAGGGGTTCGGGTTGAGGCAGACCAACCGCAGGACCGCTGAAAAAGGACCTGACCGAATCACCTGCTGAACTCTTCCAGAGTGGCTTGCTCGTAACTACCAGAATTTCAGAAGGTTTGCCTGTGGATTCTGCTTTGGTGGATCTGGATTCTTCGTTGCATGAAGAAAGAAAAAGCAGAATAGCCAGGCTTAGCAAACTCATACCCGGGAATTTCAGTGATGCTTTCATGTGGCTTGTCGGTTATTTATCAATAACAAAGATATTGCTTCTTTAGTATACAGAAAGAAAACATAAAAAAAAGCCGGCAGCATTGCGTACCGGCTTATTCTTTCCTAATACAATTCAGTTAGAATCAGGAGACAACCCCCACCTTTATCTTCTGTCCGGGTTTGATCGATTTTTCGTTTGAAATATTGTTTAGTTTCTTAATTTCTTCAACATCGCTGTTGTGTTTCTGGGCTATTTTCCAAAGCGTATCCCCTTGTCTTACCGTGTAATAAATAAAATCCAGGTTATTGCCAGCTTTGGTTTTCGGGGTATTTTCTACTTTAGCTTCAGCCAGTTGCTCTGTAATTTCAGTTTTTCCGACAATCAGTTTATCCCCCGGATGAATGGTTGTACCTTTGATTTTATTCCACTTTTTCAGGTTGGCCAGTGAAGTGTTGTATTTATCGGCAATTTTTCCGAGCGATTCACCCGGTTTAACTTTGTGATATTTATTTTCGACCCGGGTTGAAGATGCGGGTTTATTGTCTTCATTACCGGAAACAGGCTTTACTGTTTCTTTGGAGGTTTCTGCTTTCGCAACAGTGGTTGAATCTGCTTTCTCAACTTTGTTTGCCAGTTGAACCGGCATGGTGCTTTCCGGTCTTACAATCAGGCGTTGTCCGGCCTTCAGACGGGTTGATTTTAATCGGTTCCAGCGCTTCAGTTCACTGGTTGAGCATCGGTATTTTTTCGCAACAGAAGCGAGGGTTTCACCTTTGCGGACTTTGTGATACTCAGCCTGGGTTACAGATTTCATCATGCTGAGCAGTTGCTCTTTTTCATTTTCAGACTGAGCCCTGAAGGCATACAATTGTGCTTCGTTGTTGACAAAATCAGGGATATTCTTCTTCTGCAGTCTCAATGCATAGTGGTTTCCTTTGGTTGCCGGAATAACACCGCTTTTGAAAGATGGATTGAGAAACTGTATCTCCTCGATGGGAAGGTTCAGCATGGTGGAGATCTGGCTGAATGATAGCACGTCTTTAACCAAAACTGTATCTATTTCATAATGATAAAATCTTGGCTGAACCGGCCGCAGGTTGTGCTCGGCAGCATAACTCATCACATAATTGACAGCTATAAATGCGGGGACATATCCACGGGTTTCCAGGGGCAGAAAAGGCCTGATCTGCCAGAAATCCATTTTTCCGCCTGACCTGCGGATGGCTTTGTTGACATTTCCTGCTCCGGAATTGTATGCTGCCAGCACCAGCAGCCAGTCGTGGTACATTTTATACAGATCGTTCATGTGCTGACAGGCAGCGATGGTCGATTTGATCGGATCACGGCGGTCGTCAACCAGCGAAGTAACATTCAGGTTGTAGGCTTTCCCTGTGCCATACATAAACTGCCATAAACCTGAAGCACCGACCGGAGATTTGGCAACAGGATTCAGGGCCGATTCAACGATGGCCAGATACTTTAACTCAAGGGGCATATTGAAGCGGTCGAGCTGCTCCTCGAAAAGCGGAAAATAAATCTGGGCCAGACCCATAACCCGCTCAGTAAGCCCACGCTTTTTAACCGCATACAGCTCAATATAATCTTTAACATACTGGTTATATGTTAGATTGATTGAAGACTGTGCCCTGAGTTTTTTAATTCTGTTGTAATAAACAGAATCTGCATAAACCGGAACAAATCCGGCTGAAAATCCAAAGATATTCTCAATTTCACTGGCTGATGCACAGTCATAGCCATCGAAATACTTCAGGTTGGCCAGACTGTCGAGCGACGCAGCGATGAAATCATCTTTCACAAACTCCAGGCTATATCTGGATGAATCACTTCCGATGGTGGTGGAAATTGTTTGTGCAGAAGAAAAGCAGACGTGCATCACCAGCCCGGCGGTGATCAGCATCATGGTGAAGTTGTTTAATCTCATCGGCAATTATCTTATTCTTTAATCAGTGAACACAAAAAAATGAAACTCACGTTGAAGGTTTCTTAACTTAAATTTAACAATCCGTACTCATTTAAACTGCTTTAACCCCTGAAAAAGCCCTGCAAAGTAAATATATGGAGCTTAAGAACTTTATAATAAACTTCAGCAACTATCCTGCCAGTGTAAATTTTACGGGTAAGGTAAGCCTGACCCTTACTGCTTTACCCCGCTGCTTTCCCGGTGTCCAGGGTGGCATTTTCTTTATTACCCGCAAAGCCTCTTCATCACATCCCGCTCCGATTCCCCTTAAAATAGCTGGTTCAGTGATACTTCCATCTTTCTCAACAGTAAAAGCAACGTATACGGTTCCCTGTATGGAAGCTTCCCTGGCTGCCTGAGGGTAGTTAAGATTTTCAGCCAGAAATTTTTGCCTGGCCTCCTCCCCTCCGGGGTACTGTGGAGATTCTTCCACAACGGTAAAAATATCTGCTTCCACCTCTTCTTCTATTGATTCAGCACTGCTGCGTTTCCGGCTGACAGCTTCACGACTTGAAACTACCGATATACCATCAACAAAAGCATTGGTTTCTTCCTTATCATAAGAATTTACGTTAACCGGTAAAGTTTCGGCCGGAGCTGCTACTGTTTGTTCTTTTTTGTCTGTTATTGTTTCTGTCTGGGCAGCAGCCTTCCCGATGGATTCATCATTCACGATTTCCAGGTCCATCTCATGAAGCACTGTCACTGATGGTGGTTTACCGGATTGAATCGGTTTGGCTTTCAGCGACTCTTCCACCCTTTGTTCGCCTGATTGTTGATGGGGTACAGGTACGAATGCCCGGGTATCTGCAGATGTTTCCGTCCCGGTTTGATCAGCTGTCTGAGGGTTCAGATTTTCCTTACCAAGGCGTGACAGGTAAAACTGAATGCCTCCTATGGTCAGCAACACCAGGATACCGGCTGCAATCAGGGCATATTTCCCTGAAAGAAAACTGCGCTTGCCATTTTTTCCTGCATTAGTTTGACCAGCAGATGCTGCACGACGATCTTTTTCCTGTTTTTCAGCCTGCTTTTTGATTCTTCGGGTAAATTCCTCCATTTCTCCGGGGCTCAACCGGGGGAATCGTGGCCCTTCAAATCCTCTGACAGATCTGGCAGTATCAGCATCACCAGCATCCGACATTTCAAGACCGGAATCATCGGATAAAAATTGCTGGTTCAGCCAATCAACATCTTCAGAAAAGGCATTCCTATCAGAAACCAGAAGCCCCTCCAGTGCAAGTGAACATAGTTCACAGTGGTCCAGATGAGCGTCAGCCAGACTTTTTTCACCGGGGGAAAGCAAACCGTTTCCATACCGCAAAAGAGTATCTCCGGTAAAACACCCCGATGGTGTAAACAGCGTATTTTGTTTCTGATGTTCCATCTTAACTGTCGGCAAAATATCTTTCCAGATTGATCTTCAGATTTCGTTTTCCGTTCTGAATGTGACTTTTAACTTCATTCAGGCTGTGCCCTGTCGCCTCACTGATCTGCTGATACGATCTGTTTTCAAAGTAAAACATCAGCAGGCATTGCTGTTGTCCGGGTGGTAGTTTCCCTAGCAATTCATCCAGTTTTTCAAGGTGTCTTGTCGATTCATTCTCATCAGAAGGATGCAGAAAATCACGATTTTCCATAACCTCAGAGATAAAATCCGCACTTGTCAGAAGGCCGGCAGACTCCTTTTTCTGTTTACGCAGCACCTGTGCACAATGGCTCTTGGTAACAGTGAGTAACCACGACCTGAAATTGCTGACTTCATACTTCTTCAACGTGCTGAAAAGGCTCTCAAAAACACCCATGGCTGTATCCCGGGCTGTCTCGCGTTCGTTGAGGTATTTATAACAAACCCCCAGAACCAGCGGTGAATACCTTGAAAAAAGTTCGCCGATAATCTCCTGATTCCCAGACTGCCTGAACAAACCGGCCAGTTCTTCATCGGAAAGACGATCGAAATGTTTTTCTTCAGGTGCAGGGATAAACATCAGCGATGGAATAGTTTTATTCAAACCTGCACTAAAATACAATATTTCTGCACGATGGGCGTAATTTCTACAGGAGCTTCTTTGTGCCGTCAATCCTTTGCTGATTCTGCATAATGTATTTCATCAGCAAGCCGATAACACCGGAGCCTTGCATTCTTTGACAGATTTTTCGCCTGTGCTTTATGGAAATGTGATCATCCCTGCATCTTCAATATAAAGTTTCATTTTAAAACCAAAAGCCATGGAAACACGCAAATCACCCAAAGCCGATCTGGAAAAGAAACGCACCTTCTTCCTGCAGACAGGATTAATCATCGCGATCAGCCTTGCGCTGGTTGCTTTTGAATGGAGAACTCCTTACGGAAATCCGGTTGTTTTTCCTGATTCAGGAGGGATTGAACCCGAAACTGATTTCATTGAGATCGTTCCCATGAAAAAACCGGAGCCTCCCAAACCTCAGAATGTTACCCTGCTTAAAATCGTTGATACTTCTACCGACGATTTTCCTGAGATCGATATTATAACTGAAATAGGCCTGGATGAGAAACTGGAACCCTATGTTTTGCCTAAATATACAGAGGAAGTTCCCGACAACTCAGATCCTGAAATTCTTTACATTGCTCAAGAAATGCCGTCATTCCCAGGTGGGGAATCCGCGTTATTCGACTACCTTCGCCGGAACATTGATTATCCTGTTCAGGCCAGGGAGGCCGGAATCAGTGGCGTAGTGTACATTGGCTTTGTTGTGGAAGCAGATGGCAGCATATCTACAGTTACCGTGCAGAGGGAACTGGCCGGCGGTTGTACCGAAGAAGCCGTAAGGGTAATTTCTCAGATGCCCAAATGGAATCCGGGCAAACAAAGGGGAAAACCCGTCAGGGTCAGACTCAGCTTGCCGGTACGCTTCACCCTGGTCGGATAAATTTTCCTCCGTATTTAACTAGTTTTCTTCCCATTTTCATTAACCTGTAATCTCAGGTTAAGAACTCTTAAAGTTTTGAATATCAGCCATAACCTTTTGCAGGTCCACCCTCCGTGTGCCTTACTGAACCAACCATCATCATCAACTCAAAACAAACTCACCATGAAACCAACCAGCTTCTTTCGCTTACATCCTTACTGTTTATTTATTATCAGTAATTTATTGATGTTTCTGTTTTCCCTTCATCCATCAGGAATGGCCCAGACTGCTGAAAAGCCGGGGGCGCCCTGCTTTATACTCCCTGAAAATACCGATGCTGAATCATTTCCGCTTTTGTCAGTTGTTTCCGAAGTGGATATTGCCGGCATTATTGCCCATGTAACCGTAAAGCAGGTTTACCGGAACCGTGGCAGTAAACCCATTGAGGCGGTCTATGTATTCCCGGGTTCCACCAGGGCAGCGGTTCATGCCTTGAAAATGACGGTTGGCGAAAGGGTTGTTGTTGCGAAAATCGAAGAACGCAACAAAGCCAGGCAGGAGTACACCCAGGCAGTTCAGCAGGGCCAGACAGCCAGCCTGCTTGAACAGCACAGGCCGAATGTTTTTCAGATGAGCGTGGGAAATATACTGCCGGGCGATCGCATTGAGGTTGAACTGCAGTATACAGAAACCCTGCAGCCATCAGAGGGTCGCTATGAATTTGTTTTTCCGGCTGTTGTCGGACCGCGGTATACCGGGAAAACAGATACCGGCAGGCCAGCAGAGGGCTGGACACAGAACCCTTACACAAATGAAGGTGAATTGCCTGCATACACCTTTGAGCTCCGCTGCAACATCTCATCCGGGATCCCGGTAAAAAATATCCGGAGCACCTCACACCAGATCAATACAGAGTTCATTGATAAAAATACGGCATCTGTATCTCTCGGCAAATCTGAAACCTCCGGTGGAAACCGGGATTTCATTCTTCATTATACCCTGGGCGGAAACCGCATTGAATCGGGAGTCTGGCTATACAACGACGGAAAGGAGAATTACTTTCTTGCCTGCATACAGCCACCCGACGTGGTGAAGCCTGAACTGATTCCGCCCAGAGAGTACATATTCATCGTGGATGTTTCCGGATCGATGTACGGATTTCCGCTTGAGGTGTCAAAAAAGCTGATTTCAGATTTGCTCAGCGGGCTGAAGAGGACCGACCGTTTTAACATTCTGTTTTTTGCGGGTGGAAGCAACCTGCTTTCTGAGAGCTCGGTACAGGCCAGCCCCGAGAACATCGCCAGGGCAATGAATATGCTTAGTTCCCAGAGCGGAGGTGGTGGCACAGAGCTCCTTCCGGCACTCCAAAGGGCGCTATCGCTAGAAGTCAGCGATGATTTTGCACGCACCTTCGTGGTTGCAACCGATGGGTATGTCACCGTGGAGAAAGAAGCTTTCTCACTCATTCGCTCTAGTCTTGGAGAAGCGAGCTTTTTCGCTTTCGGAATAGGAAGTTCTGTAAACCGCTACCTGATTGAAGGCATTGCGCGGGCAGGGTCAGGAGAAGCATTCGTGGTTACCGGCGAGAAAGAGGCCGGAGAAATTGCTTCAACGTTCAGAAAATACATCAGTACGCCGGTACTTACCGGAATAGAAATTGATTTTCAAAACTTTGATGCCTTTGATGTACAGCCTTCAGCCGTACCGGATGTGTTTCAGTCGCGGCCGGTGATGATTACCGGGAAGTTCCGCGGAAAAGCGCAGGGAAGCATTGTGCTGAAGGGCAGCAATGGTACCGGACCATACACCCGGGCGCTTGATTTGTCAGATGCAACAACTTCAGCTGACAATAAAGCCATCCGTTATTTATGGGCCAGGGAACAGATCCGCATGCTGGATGACTATCAGGGCGATTTTAACGGAGTCCCGGACAATCTCAGGGAAAGGGTCACCCAGCTGGGAATCAGCCACAACCTGCTTACCGCCTATACTTCTTTTGTAGCCATCGACAGCAGTAAGCGCAACAATCAGGGAGGATATGTAACGGTGAACCAGCCGCTGCCCTTGCCCGAAGGGGTGAGCAACCTGGCCATCGGAAGCAGTATGCCCGGGAAAAGGATTATGGGGATAATTTCACCATCATCGCCCGTGGAATGCCGCGAAACAAATATGGACATGGAACAGGTTTACCAGGAAGAGGTCTTGCTGACAGAGAACAGCTCTTCACCGGAATTTCCGGGAGGCGAAGCCGCCCTGAAGAAATACCTGAAAGAAAAGCTGGTGATGCCCGAATCTGCTAAACGCAACGGGATTAAAGGAAAAGTAGTGCTGAAGATTACCATTGGGGAAGACGGTAAGATCGGAGGCATCAGGGTAATGAGATCGCTGGGCTTTGGCTGTGATGAAGAAGCCATCCGGATAACCAGGGCCATGCCTGCCTGGAAACCGGCCACCAGAAACGGTAAACCGGTCAGGGCAGAAATCGTGATCAGTATCGGCTTCTGACCAGAAATCATGAAATCCGGAAGCATGCAACGTGGTTCCAGTGCCAGGGAGTTTTCCGGCACAGGGGGCACGTTGCCTGCTTTTTACAATGAGAATGGTTGCCGTAGCAGGGAGGAAACATTAAGTATAATCTATGTAACATATATAGTTCTATATATTTGAATTTCAAAAGCTTAATTAGAATCATTATTTATTGTAAACGGCATTATAAATTGTCTGAAATGCTTCCCCGTAACCAAATTAGTATATACTTTTGCCGGAAATTTAAAGCTATGAAACCTACACATATTGAACACATTGGCATTGCAGTCAGGAGTCTGGAGGAGAGTATTCCTTACTACGAAAATGTACTCGGACTAAAGTGCTATGCCGTAGAAGAAGTTAAAGATCAGCGGGTTAAGACCGCCTTTTTTATGGTTGGGCAAACCAAAATAGAATTGCTTGAGTCAACCGACCCTGAGGGTCCGATCGGGAAATTCATCGAAAAGAAAGGTGAGGGAATCCATCACCTGGCTTTTGCAGTCGAGAATCTTGAAGAGGCACTGAGTGAAACGGCGGAAAAGGGAATCCAACTGATTGATCAGAAACCAAGGGCAGGAGCTGAAGGATTGCACATTGCCTTTCTTCATCCGAAATCCACCTTTGGAGTTTTGACGGAATTCTGTGAGAATAAAAACAAGTAAATCACACCAGATAATCACTGCGGAAAACAACTGGAAACTCTGATTTTTCGGGTTTTTCGCGCTAAATTAAATGCTAAATGGCTTTTGAAGACAAAATCAAGGGACTTCTCGACAAGCGGGAACAGGCCAAACTGGGTGGCGGCCAGAAAAGGATTGATGCACAGCACGCCAAAGGTAAACTTACTGCACGCGAAAGGATAGAATTGCTTCTGGATGAGGGCAGTTTTGAAGAGTTCGACATGTTTGTCACCCACCGCTGTACCAATTTCGGGATTGAAAAACAGGAGTTTCTCTCTGATGGGGTAGTGACCGGACATGGCACCATCGACGGAAGGGTGGTATATGTCTTTTCACAGGACTTTACTGTTTTCGGAGGATCGCTGTCTGAAACCTTCGCCAACAAAATCTGCAAAGTCATGGACCAGGCCATGAAGGTTGGAGCTCCGGTGATTGGGATCAACGACTCCGGAGGTGCCAGGATACAGGAAGGGGTTAACAGTCTGGCAGGCTATGCCGAAATCTTTGAACGCAACATTCTTGCTTCCGGGGTAATTCCCCAGATTTCGGCCATTTTTGGTCCCTGTGCAGGGGGAGCTGTTTATTCTCCGGCACTTACCGATTTTATCGTCATGAGCAAAGGAACAAGCAATATGTTTGTTACCGGCCCCAAAGTGGTAAAAACGGTTACCGGTGAAGTGGTGACTGAGGAGGAACTGGGAGGTGCCATGGTACATGGAACCAAATCAGGAATCAGCCACTTTGTAGCCGATGATGAAAAAGAAGGGATTGCACTGATACGGAAACTGCTCAGTTTCCTTCCGCAGAATAACCTGGAAGAGCCACCACTGGCAACTTGCCCCGACCCCATCGACAGGCTTGAAGATTCCTTGAACTATATCATCCCCGACAACCCGAACAAACCCTACGATGTCAAGGATGTGATTCATTCAATCGTGGATTGCGGTGAGTTTCTTGAAATACAGCGGCACTATGCTCCGAATATTGTAACGGGCTATGCGCGTTTCAATGGGATGTCGGTAGGTATTGTGGCCAATCAGCCCAATTACCTGGCCGGAGTGCTCGACATCAATGCTTCGCGCAAAGCTGCCCGTTTCGTGCGGTTCTGCGATGCTTTCAATATTCCGATCCTGACCCTGGTGGATGTTCCGGGCTTTTTGCCGGGAACTGCTCAGGAATACGGAGGAATCATCATTCACGGAGCGAAACTTCTGTATGCCTATGGTGAAGCCACTGTGCCGAAAGTTACGGTAGTGCTGCGCAAAGCCTATGGCGGTGCCTATTGTGTAATGAGCTCCAAGCACCTGCGCGGGGATATTAATTATGCATGGCCGGGAGCTGAAATCGCGGTTATGGGGCCCAAGGGTGCCATTGAGGTGCTGCATAACAAGAAACTGTCTGAGTTTACAAGTCCTGAGGAGAAAGAAGAGTTTATCCGTGAGAGTGAGGATGAATACAAGGATAAATTTGCCAATCCTTACAATGCAGCCAAATATGGTTACATTGATGATGTGATTGAACCTCGCAACACCCGGTTCAGGGTAATCAGGGCATTTCAGGCACTGGCCACCAAAAAGGATGTGAATCCTCCGAAGAAACATTCAAATTTACCTTTATAAACCGGTAGAGATGAAGACAATAAGAACTGTCATCAGATGGGCCCTTGCATGCTTCATTCTGGTAGCGCTGCTTTTTCCGGGCAGCCTGCTAGCCCAGAGCACGCGTGACCTGAAGATCAATGAGATACTGGTACTCAACGATTCAAACTACGTTGACGATTACGGGCAGCACAGTGCGTGGATTGAAATTTTCAATTCAGCCTATAACACGGTGGATATCGGGGGGTCATACCTGACCAATGACCCGTTGAACCCAACCAAGTATTATATTCCCAAAGGTGACCCCATAACGCAGATTGCTCCGAGGAATTATCTTGTGTTTTTTGCTGATAATGTTCCTACCAGGGGAATTCTGCATTTGAACTTTACCCTTGAAGAGACGGATTATGTAGCAATCTATGAAGGCAATGGAAAAGGCTTAATTGATGCAGTAAAGTTCGGCCCCCAGAAGCCAGATGTATCTTTCGGGCGCCTAACAGACGGAAATCATGAGTGGGGATTTCTTGAAAAAACAACTCCAATGGCCAACAATTTCACCGGAACAGTTGAATCAGCAGGTGAAAAGTTTGTTGAAATGGATCCTTATGGTGTCGGGATGGCTGTTATTGCTATGTCTGTGGTATTTGCCGCATTGATACTTTTATATATAGTATTCAAGAATACCAAAAGGATTTACAGCATTAACCTGAAGAGGCTGTTCTGCCGTGAGTGTAAAAAAGAGCCGCAGGAAGAATCCTTACCGGGTATTGAAATAACCGGCGAAGTAAATGCTGCCATTGCCATGGCGATTCATCTCTATATCAGCGAACTGCATGATCACGAGGAAGCCATTTTAACGATTAAAAAAGTTTCCCGGACTTATTCACCCTGGAGTTCAAAAATCTATGGATTGCGGAACCAGCCCCGTTAATCCGGACCAGAAAAGAACAATAGTTTTAAAAATATCTGCAAAATGAAAAAATTTAAATTCACCATAAACGGGAATGTTTACGAGGTTGAGATTCAGAATATCGAAGAAAACATTGCCGAAGTAGAAGTAAACGGAACTTCGTACAAGGTTGAAGTTGACAAGGCCATTCAGACGACCAAAACACCAAAGCTGGTAAGGTCAGTGAGTGTTCCTTCAACCGATTCAGCCCCGAGCATTGCCAAAACCTCCAGTCCATCGGCACCCAAGGGAACCGGAAGTATTAAATCTCCTTTGCCCGGGGTAATTCTCGACCTTCATGTACGTGAAGGGGACGTGGTCAAAGTCGGACAGAAACTGATCACCCTTGAAGCCATGAAGATGGAGAATAACATCAATGCTGACAAAGAAGGCAAAGTCGTCAGTCTGAAAGTCAGTAAAGGAGATTCGGTGATGGAAGGGGATGTATTAATCGTGATAGGAGAATAATCGATGGAACATTCCGGAAGTTTTCTGAGCTTCGTGAGTGATCACCTGAACCAGTTTTTCACTTACACCGCTTTTGCCAATGTAACCAGCGGGCACCTGATTATGATATGCATAGGTCTGATTTTTATTTATCTGGCCATTGCGAAGGAATACGAACCTATGTTGCTGATCCCTATTGGATTTGGAATTCTGGTTGGCAATATTGCCTTTATGCCTGGACTGAAAATCGGGATCTATGAATCGGGTAGTGTGCTAAACTACCTGTATTTTGGTGTTTTACAAGGAATTTACCCGCCGTTGATTTTTCTTGGGATCGGGGCTATGACCGATTTTTCTGCGCTGATCTCCAATCCCAAACTGATGCTGATCGGGGCTGCTGCCCAGCTTGGAATCTTTGGCGCCTATGCCATAGCGCTGCTTCTGGGTTTTTCGCCTTCTGAGGCTGGAGCCATCGGGATTATCGGTGGTGCGGATGGCCCGACCGCTATCTTCCTTTCATCCAAACTGGCCCCGGAATTGCTGGGGGCGATTGCGATCTCAGCCTATTCCTACATGGCATTGGTACCGGTAATCCAACCTCCGGTAATGCGCCTGCTCACCACAAAAAAGGAGCGCCTAATCCGCATGAAACCGCCACGCAGTGTTTCAAAAGTTGAAAAGGTTTTGTTCCCCATCATCGGGATGTTGCTTACATGCTTTATTGTTCCATCCGGTTTACCGTTGCTCGGAATGCTCTTCTTTGGGAATCTCCTCAAAGAAAGTGGTGTAACCAAACGATTGGCTGATACAGCCAAGGGACCCATGATCGATATTGTAACAATACTGATCGGTCTTACCGTTGGAGCTTCAACACAAGCAACTACCTTCCTTACAGCAAAATCAGTAGGTATTTTTGCCCTCGGAGCTGCCTCCTTTGTAATTGCCACTTTTGGTGGGGTAATGTTTGTGAAAATCATAAATCTTTTTCTGAAAGAAGGGAATAAAATGAATCCCCTTATCGGAAATGCAGGTGTATCGGCCGTTCCCGACAGTGCCCGCGTTTCTCAGGTGGTGGGTCTTGAATACGACAAAACCAACCACCTGCTGATGCATGCCATGGGACCCAATGTTGCCGGAGTGATCGGAAGTGCAGTTGCCGCCGGTATCATCCTGGGGTTCCTATCGTAAGCTAACAGCAGGAAGGCCGGAAACAGGACTTCTGACTAAAAGGAAAGTGATTGGAATGATGGGTTGTTGGAAGGATGGAAGGATGGAATGATGGAGTTTGATCAATACAGGATTCACACATGTCGCAAAGAAAGAACATCAACCGTGGGTTTAAACAACTTAGGGTATGGCAGGATGCTGTGGATTTATATATTCTTACATGCAGGGAATTGCTTAATTTCCCTTGGGAACTTAAGAAAACCGCTTCAAATTGTATTGATTCAGCTCATAGTATCAGCAGGAATATTGCGGAAGGTTACTGCAGGAAAAGCATTAAGGAATATCTACATTTTTGCAACATTGCACTTGCTTCTTCCGGGGAGTTTCATTCTTGTATTACAAGTTTTTTAAAAGCCCGGCAGATTTCTGAGGATTCTTTTGAGGAAATGGATGAACTTCATTACAAAATGGAGAATGAATTAATTCAATTGATTAAATCTTTGCAGGTAAAGCTCAAGGAAGGAACCTGGGATGACCAGCTTTAAAGCGGAGGGATTTGGGTAGGATACGGGCTGCGGGCTCATGAGTGGCAACCATGCCATTCGTGAGCGCAAGTCCGCCATATCCTTCTGTTCTTCCAACATTCCAGCTTTTCCGGACGCTTTTTTTTCTATATTTACCCCCAATCCAATACCTTCTAGCATGCTCATTATCGGAATTGCCGGAGGATCCGGGTGCGGTAAGTCAACCGTCGTTAAGCAGATCGTAAAAAAGCTGCCGAAAGATTCGGTTTCAATACTTCCTCAGGATTCCTATTACAAAGACAATGGCCATCTCAGCCCTGAAGAAAGGGCGAAAATCAATTTCGACCATCCATCGTCCATTGAGTTTAACCTGCTGATCAAACACCTCGATATGCTCAGGGAAGGTGAAACAGTCGGAATGCCGATCTACAGTTACCTGACCTGTGCCAGGGCGAAGGAAACAATTCCTGTGGCGCCGCGCGAAGTGGTGATTGTAGAAGGGATCCTCATTATGTCGAACCCCCGGCTTCGTGAACGCATGGACATCAAGGTGTTTGTGGATGCTGATGCCGACGACCGCCTGATGCGGATTATCCGCCGCGATATTGAGGAAAGGGGGCGTTCCTTTACCCAGGTATTGGATCATTACGATAAATATGTGAAACCGATGCACCTCCAGTTTATCGAACCCACAAAGCGCTATGCCGATATCATTGTGCCTCAGGGCGGAGCCAACCATGTAGCCATCGACATCCTTACCTCCCGCATAAAGATGAATCTCAAGCTTACCTGAGTCTGCAGATCTTCCGGAAAATACTTTGTAACAGCAAAAAGGCGCCAATATGGCGCCTTTTTGCTGTTACAATCTAAATATCCAGACAAATTGACAGTTGCTTACGCTACAAGTACCTTTTTTTTCCTCTGGTACGGATTTTGAAAATCTTGGGTCGAAAACCTAAGTTAAACCAAAAAATGGAGGGTTAAACCATGTTACCAATTTTGAAAAGCAAAAGTTTCTTCCCAAGCATTGTGGATGAATTTTTCGGAAGGGATTATTTACCCAATCTTTTTGAATTTCAGACCGGTATCAACATGCCTTCTGTCAACATCATAGAAGGCAAAGAGGATTTCCGCATTGAAGTAGCGGCACCTGGCCTCGAAAAAGGTGATTTCAACATTCATCTTGAAAACAATGTGCTGACCATTTCATCGGAGAAAGAATCTAAAAATGAGGAGAAGGAAGAGCGTTACATGCGCCGCGAGTTCAGCTACACCTCATTCCGCCGTTCTTTCAGCCTGCCTCAATCGGTAGAACCGGATAAGATTGCGGCCACCCACAGCAATGGAGTGCTGAACATCACTATCCCCAAAAGGGAAGAAGCCAAAGTGAAGCCGGCAAAGCAGATTGAAATCAACTGATTCTGCTTTCGCTGATTAAATTTACAGAGGGGCTGTTGCCATGGCAGCAGCCCCTCTGGTTTTGATTAAAGTCAATCAGGAATTCTTGTTTTAATTCTGCCCGAAGGAGAATCACCCGCAGGCTGATACCAGGGAAACCTTAAACCGGGCAAGCATGAGTTTAACTGAGATAATTGTTGCCTCCATGTGCAGAGAAACCCCGAAAGGTATTTACATTTGCAGCGTATGTATGCGGTAATTGATGTTGAAACAACAGGCGGGAGTTTTGTCAGCGAAAGGTTGACAGAAATTGCCATTTACCTGCACGATGGCACCCGGATTGTTGATGAGTTCAGCACCCTCATCAATCCGGAGCAACCCATTCCGTATATGATCACCCGCCTCACCGGCATCACCAATGAGATGGTTGCCGGAGCCCCGCGTTTTTTTGAAGTGGCCCGCAAGATTGTTGAAATGACAGAGGGAGCAACTTTTGTCGGGCACAACGCTGCTTTTGATTACAATTTTATACGGCATGAATTCAAACGGCTGGGATACAATTACCGTAAACCGACGATCTGTACCGTAAAAATGAGCCGTAAGCTGTTGCCTGGCAAACAGTCTTACAGTCTCGGGAAGCTTTGTCAGGAATTGGGAATCAAGATAGAAAACAGACATCGTGCTGCCGGAGATGCACTGGCCACTACCCGACTGCTGGAGTTGTTGCTCCAGGAAGACCGGACTGCTATTGAGAAACAGAAAGGCGATTCGGTACCCGATATGATTAAGGATGTTCCGGAAGAAACGGGGGTTTACTATCTTCACGATGAGCATGGCAAAGTGATCTATATCGGCAAGAGTAAAAACATATACGAGCGTTTGTTGCAGCATTTCCGCAACAACGATACGGTAAAAGCCGTTGAAATGCGCAGCCGCATTGCTTCAGTTAGCTACGAGGTTACAGGAAGTGAGCTGATTGCTTTGCTGCTTGAATCAGCGGAAATCAAAAAACACAAGCCAGTATTTAACCGGACCCAGCGAAGGTCAGTTTTCAGTTCCGGGCTGTTCAGTTATACCGACGATCAGGGATACCTGAGGCTGTACATCGGGAAAAACCTGAACGGGCATCAGCCGGTTACCTCTTTTACTACCCATGAACATGCCCGGAACTATCTGCACAACCTTGTTTCAAAGTTTGAACTCTGTCAGAAACTCTGCGGCCTTTATGATACCGAGGGGCCCTGTTTTCATTTTGGAATCAGGCAATGCCGGGGGGCCTGCACAGGCATAGAGACTCCTGAAAGTTACAACCGCAGGGCAGAAGCCGCCATCCGGCTTTCCGGATTCAATCATCCCGACTTTTTTATCGTAGAAAAGGGACGCAGCAAGGAAGAGGCCGCGGTGGTAAAAATTGCCGGAGGCAGGTACATTGGATTCGGGTTTACCGATAATGCCGGTTCCGGCGTTGACGGCCTGCACGAATGCATCAGCCATTACGATGATAACCGCGATACGCGGCAGATTATCCGGATATATCTGAAAAAGAATCCCCGGACCAAAATCCTCAGAATAAGCAACCTAGATTTTTCGTGAACCCATGATTAAAAAGGTCATCCACATTGCCTGCATTCACACAGCAGCAATGCTGTTGCTGGGCATTACATCCTGTTCTACCGTAAAAGTTGAAAAACCCACGGAATCTTACCTTCCGGATGTAATCAGAACATCACCTTCGGTGATCGGATTTACCACAGAAGCAAGAATTTCGGATATTCAGCGCGAAGTCAACAAACAATTCACCGGCCTGGTGTATGAAGACAACAGCCTTGAAGACAACGGAGGCGATAACCTGATGGTAAAGGCCTGGAAGCAGGGTGAGATTTCGTTAAACATGACCAACAATATCCTGAGTTACCGCGTTCCGCTTAAAATATGGATCAAAGCAGGATTTAAAGTTGATAAATTCGGTATTTCCCTTTCAGATTACCGGGAATTGAACGGCGCTCTGGCACTGAAATTCCGAACAGCGGTCACCCTCAATCCCGACTGGAGCCTCACGACGAAAACAGAAAGTGATGGTTATGAATGGCTGACGGATCCGGTGGTTAAAGTCGGCGGATTGAACATCCCGGTGAAGTTTGTAGCTGATCTGATCCTTCAGAGCAATCTCAAATCCATGGGTAATACCATCGACGAAAGTGTTAAGGATTATTTTGATCTGAAAACAACTGCACTCGAGGCCTGGAGAACATTGAATCAGCCGGTTTGTCTCAATGAAGAATACAATGTCTGGCTTAAGATTCAACCTGAGGGTTTCTATGCATCTCCGGTTACCGCTTCGGGAGGGATGATCAGGCACAGGAGCGGGGTGAAATCGGTAATTGAATCCTACATAGGGCAAAAGCCGGCAGTTCTGCCGTCGGCTCCCTTGCCGAAGCTGCAGATCAGCAATGATATTGATGACAAAGTGATTATCAATACTTCAGTTGATATACCGTTCAATGAAATCAACACACAGGTAAAAAAGTATCTTGCAGGGCAGACATTTACCGAAGGACGGCGCAGCGTGCGCGTTGAAGACATTGAAATATATGGCAGCGACGGAAAGCTTGTGGCAGCAACAACCCTCTCAGGAAGTTTCAGGGGGACGATTTATTTCAAAGGAGTACCAGCCTTCCGGGCGCAGGATTCAACCCTGGTGCTCAATGATTTTGATTTCGATCTTTCAACCAGGAATGTACTTATTAAGTCAGCAGCCTGGATTTACCAGGGAGGTTTCCGCAATATGGTAGCTAAACAAATGGTATGGCCGCTGGCAAAGGATTTGAAAGCCCTGCAGGCCGAACTCAACAACAACCTCAGGTCATACAGGATTGCAGAAGGTGTTACTCTTTCCGGGCAGGTGAACAGGCTGGCCATCGGTCGTATTCTGATTACCCCGGAAGGTGTGAAGCCATTTCTCGGAGCAGAGGGCAGGATCAAACTCATGTTCAGCAGTGGTGCCAATTGATGATAAGATGGTGGATGAATGCAGGTGCTGAATCCTCATGAATTTTTTATCCCGGTAAAAAAAAGCTCCCGGCAGAATTACCGGGAGGGGGAATATATATTAACCAAAAATGAGATCGGGTGTGCCGGCACCCTGAGGTGAAATCTCCTGTCCGGCACTGAGTAAACCAAGCGTATTAATTGACATTCACAATGTTACCTGAGCCGGAAACTTTTCCGTCAATCTCGGGATAGCCTTTGTAGTATACACTTCCACTTCCGCTGATCCGTGCTTTCATATATTCTTCTACCCGCACTTCGGCTTCCCCTGATCCGCTGATGTTGATATCGGCTGTTTCGCTGAGGAGTCCGAAGCTGCTGATATCGCCCGATCCGGAAATTGTCAGTTCCTGATAAATGGTTGATCCTTCAAGCCACATGTTGCCACTGCCTGAAATGGATGCCCTGACTTCGTTGGCAACCACTGCAAGGTCTACCTTTCCTGATCCGGAGATACTGATATCAAGTACGTCAGTTACAATGGAGGTTTCGGAATAGAGGTCAACAGAACCTGAGAGCCGGATGGTGTTGAACATAGCCGAAGAGATATAAATTCTGATGGTTTCATGCGAACCGAGGCCGGCACCATCTTCGAGCCTGATTTTCAGCTCACTGCCTTCAACATAGGTCTCAATAGCATCGAGTACATTGGACTGGGCTTCGAGCGTGAGTTCCTGGTAGGGACTCTGATAAATGTATACTTCTGCCGGTACTGAAATGTAAATGTCGCGGTGAATGGGTACCTCACGGGTTTCACTCACCACCGGACCGCTTCCGCGGATGTTGTGCCATGAATCCACTTCGCAGGAGGTCATGAATAAAGTAAGGGCTATTGCAGAGAGCAGCAGGGAGGTTTTGTGAATGCGTTTCATGATTTTGCGTTTTTTGATTTCTTGTCTGATGTCAATTGAAAAAACCGTGCCAAAAGGAATCCGGTTCTATTAACTTTTTAACGAGGCAAAATTGCAACGGAATTTCTGTACCGGAAAATAAAAAGCTGTGAACTGTGGAAAAAGGGTGGTGAGCTGTTGAAAAAGTCAGTTAAACAGCAAAATGTATGTGTGCATACCGTCGTTGCCGAAATGCCTGTCAAAAAAAATGCCCGGCATATTTTGGTGCCGGGCATGGTATACTTTTTAAAGCTTATATTCAGTTCACAAACTGTTCGGCGTAATAGCGGGCAGTCAGCTTTTCTCCGGTGGCTTTTTCAATCATATCGTTCCAATAGAGGCGCGCTCCGGGCTCAAAAACTTTTTCGGTCAGATAGTGCCCTGTTTCCTTGTTGCCAAAGAAGCTCTGGTTCATGATGTTTCCCGAACCGATGACCTGGGTTGAAATATAATGGTTCAGTTGCGAAGCCAGCAATTCACCCAGCAGGTAGTTGTGGTAGTAGCAGGGTGAGGTGGCAATGTGAATTTTACTTGCCCAGTCGGGGAGATCGCGGCCTGCAGGACGTTTTATCATCTGGTACTTTTCTACAAGGTTCCACCAGAGGCCATTCAGATCCTGATCGGGGTTTTCGTAGAGCGACTTTTCGAAGCGGTACATTACCTGTGCCCAACGGCTGAAGGTAAGTTGTTCAAGGCGGAGCACCCTGTTGCTCTCTGCGGTAATTGCAGCCTGTTCAACAGAGTCGATCAGTCCCATATCCTTCATCCACTGTGGATTTGATCCCATACGTCCAAACAACATGGCAATGGCTTCGGTGGTAAAAGTATGGGCCGGGTTGCGCAGGCTGAAGGGCAGATTTCTGTCGATATACTTGTCGTAAACACCATGGCCGAATTCATGCAGCATGGTATTCATCCAGCTGTAATTGGGTTTGATATTGCAGAGAATCCTGACATCGCCGGCGTTGTCAATGTCGATGCAATAGGCATGCTGGTTCTTCCCCGGTTTTTCGTACAGATCGCTGCTGGCGAGCATATCAGAAATATCGAGCCCGATGCTGGTGTAATAATCGGAGGTCAGTTTTTCGATGTTCTGACTTTTGTAGTATTTGTCGAGGTCAACACTGTAGATGGCCGGAGCCTCCTGGAAGAAGCGGTTCTGGTAATGCCAGGGCATCAGCCCGTCTTTGGGGATGTTGAGTCTGGCAGAAAGGTAGGTGTCAATCTCATCTTTCAGGCCGGCAAAGGCATCGCGGGTCAGGTTGTCGAGTTCATCGAACAGCGTACTGATGTCATCGGGATTCTGCTCGCTCAGTTCCAGACTCATGGCGTGGTAATTGCTGAACCCGAGTTCTTTGGCAATCTGGTTGCGCACTTTCACCAGCGCGATGATGTCATCGGCTACGAGTTCGCCGATCTTTTTGTGCCCTTCCCAGGCTGCCTGTAATTCTGCACTGTTGGCAGAGGTTTTAAGAATCTCTTCGACATCGTTATCGCTGAGTTTTTTGCCATTTACCTCTGCCCTGAAATTCGAGTATTTCTTCTCGATTTCAACTTCCATTTTGATACGCTTTGCCAGCAGGCTTGTATCGATCTGATTTCCCAGGTACTGATTGTAGAGCACTTCGAGCTGACGTCTGAGCAGCGTATCGGTAACTGCGCCCGATTCCCTGATTTTCCTGAGCAGGGCAAAATCTTCCTTGTTGGTGAAAATGCTGTTCAGCTTCAGTTGCAGCTGCTCAGAAACAGCATAATCTTCATCTTTTCCTGATATCGATGCATTCCAATAGGCGGTGTAGGCTTCTTTCTGAAGTGGTTCAATGGTTTGTTCCCACCGGGCAATAAATGTTTTGAGTTCGTTTTCCATCTGTTCTTTTTTATTGCTGCAAGCAAAGGTGATGATTGCAAGCGCTGTTAACGACAGCAGCAGGTGAATTGTTCGTTTCATACGCACGATGTTTATTGGTGAATGCAATAGCCGGTTATCCGGCAATGTTGAGGGAATGTGGAGAATCAGTTTATTTCCCAGGTTGCCCCATCTTTCGTATCCTTTACCGAAATGCCGATTTTTGAAAGTTCATTTCTGATTTTATCTGCGGTAGCAAAGTCTTTGGCTGATTTGGCGTTCATCCTCAGATCAAGAATCAGCTGCATCAGGCCATCGAGGGTTGCATTGTCGGCCGACGACTCATTTTCAGGTTTCAGTCCGAGAATGGCACCGGTAAAGGTATTGAAGGTGTCGCGCAGCAGCTCAAGATCAGTGCTTGAGAGTGTCTCCTTCTTATCGTTCACCGAGTTGATGATTCTGACGGCTTCAAAGAGGCTGGCAATCACCATTGGGCTGTTGAAGTCATCGTTCATGGCATCATAGCAGTTTTTTCTGATTGGTTCAATCTGAACCGAGGAGACCTGCGATGGTTGAAGTTTTACCAGGGTATTCCAGGCATTCATAAAGCGTTCGTAGCCTTTTTCGGCAGCCAGCAGGGCTTCGTTAGAGAAATCGAGGGTGCTGCGGTAGTGGGCCTGCAGGATGAAAAACCGAATGGTCATCGGGCTGTAGGCTTTTTCAAGGGAAGGGTGGTTCCCCGTAAAGAATTCGCTGAGGGTGATAAAATTGCCCAGCGATTTCCCCATTTTCTGTCCGTTGACCGTAATCATGTTGTTGTGCAGCCAGTATTTGACCGGATCGGTATCGTTGGCGGCAACGCTCTGTGCGATTTCCGATTCGTGATGCGGGAAGAGCAGGTCCATGCCACCCCCGTGAATATCGAAGCGTTCGCCGAGGTAGCGTGCACTCATGGCAGAGCACTCGAGGTTCCATCCGGGGAATCCCTTGCTCCAGCGCGAGGGCCAGCGCATGATGTGCTCTGGCTGCGCCTTTTTCCAGAGGGCAAAATCAAACGGATTGCGTTTTTCACCCTGCCCGTCAAGGTCACGTGTATTGGTCATCAGGTCTTCAAGTACCCGACCCGATAGCTTTCCGTAATGGTATTGTTTGTTGTATTTTTCAACATCAAAGTACACTGAACCTTCGCTTTCATAGGCCAGATCGTTGTCGAGGATGTTTTCAATCATCCCGATCTGCTCAATGATATGTCCGGAAGCCCTTGGTTCAATGCTGGGGCTGAGCGTATTGAGCCGGGCCATGTCGGAATGGTAACGATCGGTAAAGTATTGTACCACCTCCATGGGTTCAAGCTGTTCAAGCCGTGCTTTTTTGGCAATTTTGTCTTCCCCTGTATCGGCATCGTTTTCAAGGTGTCCAACATCGGTGATGTTGCGCACATACCGCACTTTGTAGCCCAGGTGCTGAAGATAACGGAATACCAGGTCGAAGACGATGGCCGAGCGGGCATGTCCAAGGTGGGCATCGCCATATACGGTTGGCCCGCAAACATACATACCCACATGTGGAGGATTGATGGGCTCAAAAGTTTCTTTACGCCGGCTAAGTGTATTGTGAACAACCAGTTTATGTTCCATGATCATCAGAATTGCTGCGTACAAAATTATTAAAACCCGTCAACATAGCCGGTAAAGCAAAGCTAAAACTCATTTTGGACCATGGAATGTTTTGCTAAACCCTTGCTTTCAGCTGAAATTGTCAAGCGTGTCTGGTTTCCTGCTGTTGCGGAAGATCAAAAAAAGAATAACCAAACAGATGATAAAAGAACTGACTATCAATAGTGTTGAAGAAGTTGTTCCGAATTCTTCGGCCGGAATAGGGGAAAGGTTGTTGTTGTAAAGATAAGCTGCGATAACCACACTGGCATTGTTGACAAAATGCATGCTGACCGGTACCCATACTGATCCGGACCAGAGGTAAAGATACCCGAATACCAGTCCAAGCATAAAGCGGGGCAGAAAGCCAAAAAACTGGAGGTGCAGGGCACTGAAAATGACAGAAGAGAGGATGACCGGCCAGTGAATCCCTCTGAACATTTTTCTGAAAATACCCAGCAAAGCGGATCTGAAGAGCAGTTCTTCGCCCAGTGCCGGCAGCAACGCGATCATGACAAGGTTGATGAGCAATGAGGAAACTCCCGGTTCACCGAGAAAGCGCAGGGTGAGTTCCATGGCTGATTCCTCTGAATCAATCATCCATTTTTCTATGCCGGAAAGCCAGCCGGGAAGATCGAGCTGTTCGTTCCACCTCGACAGTTCACCCATCAGTGGAATAACTGAGAGAATCAGAGCCAGGCTTAAAACCAGGGTGAATGGTGCAGGACGTGTAAAGCCCAGAAAATCTGAGGGTGATTGCTCACTCAGCCAGGCATAAAGCAGGGGGGGCAGGAGAAAGAACCCCAACTGGTTGAACATCTGCACAAAGCGTAAAAACACAATGTTGGCCGTTGCGGGATCGCCGGAGGTCATAAAAATGTCGTTACCCCAGACCACCAGAGAGATCAGGTAAGAGAGGGAAAGCGAAACAGCCCCGGAAAGCAGGATTACCAAAACCAGTAGCAATATCCTTGAACCCATGGTAAGATTGCTGAAAAGCGGCTGGCGGAGCATGGCAGGATAAAAATTCGTTATTTTGCGCTTGGTTACAGGTTTTTCCCCCATCAAAAGTAACATAAATGAAGATAGGAACTGTTGAATTGCCTGATTTTCCGGTTATGCTGGCACCGATGGAGGATATTACCGATCCGCCGTTCAGGCTGTTGTGTAAGCGGCTGGGTGCCGATGTGGTTTTTACCGAGTTTATTGCTTCTGAAGGACTGATCCGGGAAGTTGCCAGAAGCCGGCGGAAGCTTGAACTTTCTGATAGTGAACGGCCGGCTGCCATACAGCTGTTTGGCAACAATGTGGAGGCGATGGTCATGGCTGCACGGCTGGCTGAAGAAGCCGGGCCCGATTTCATTGACCTGAATTTCGGCTGCCCGGTGAGGAAAATTGTCAACAAGGGTGGCGGGGCAGCGCTCCTGCAAAACATACCACTGATGCTTGAAATCACCCGTTCAGTGGCAAAGGCAGTCAAAGTGCCGGTAACGGTTAAAACCCGACTGGGTTGGGATGAGAAATCGAGAATTATTGTTGACCTGGCGCCCCGGTTACAGGATTGCGGAATTGCCGCACTGACCATACATGGCCGCACAAGAGCCCAGCTTTATGGGGGTAAGGCCGACTGGACACTGATAGGTGAGGTTAAAAACACGCCCGGAATCCACATTCCCATTGTCGGGAACGGCGATGTTACCGATGGGCCTTCCGCTTTGCAGATGAAACTATCAACCGGAGCAGACGGCATCATGATTGGCCGTGGTGCCATCGGCAATCCATGGATTTTCGGTCAGGTGAAGCAATTTCTGGCTACCGGCTGTATTCTGCCAATGCCTGGTGTGGCAGAAAGGGTAGAAATATGCCGCGAACACCTGTTTTTGTCGGCACAATGGAAAGGCGAGACCACCGCACTGCTCGAAACCAGGCGTCATTATGCGCGTTATTTCAGCGGACTGCCTGACTTCAAACCCTTCAAGCTCAGCTTGCTTACGGCCACGACCATCCAGCAGGTGTCAGAAACGCTTGAACAAATAGAAAAAATCTACAGAAATTCATGATTTATGGGATTACTATGGGCATTTTTCAGGATATATTGTGATGCCTTTTTCAGCGATGGCAGTCAGCCCGGAATTATAAAAAGTTTGTAACTTCGGATAAAATTTCAGGACAGGATGTCTCAGGAACCACTCAGGATTTTTATTGTTGAGGATGATGTAATCTTTGCCAGGATTATGTCGCACCATTTGTCGCTTAAGCCGGAGTATGAAGT
>ERZ1645192.681-NODE-681-length-28264-cov-8.309298_pt1 | contig 28264 bp, 21 predicted proteins | sample MGYA00575354_ERZ1645192 | MGnify/ENA primary metagenome ERZ1645192 (study PRJEB40844, sample SAMN11349763) | freshwater sediment metagenome | isolation source: river sediment | host: Sediment | place: India: Faizupur Khadar , New Delhi | collected 2017-02-21 ... | reverse complement strand
AGTCTGTGCACCCTGGCCGACCTGTACCGGATCCTGGAACGATACGACGCGGCCGAACCTCTCTACAAACGGGCCCTCGCCATCCGTGAAACGAACATCCGCTCCGAACCCGTCGAAGCCGCGGCGGCGATGAACAGCCTGGCGCTCCTGTACGACTGCCGGGGACGTGTCGCCGAAGCCCGATCCCTGTACGAGCGTTCGCTCGCGCTTCTGGAAAAGAAGCTCGGCCCCGAACACCCCGATGTCGCCACGAGCCTGATCAATCTCGCGTTTCTCAACTTCACGCAGGGCTGTTGCGACGCGGCCGAACCCCTCTACAGACGAGCGCTTTCCATCCGCGAGAAAAGCCTCGGCCCCGATCACCCCGACGCGGCGGCGCTCCTGAACGACCTTGCGGCCCTCTACGACTCGCAAGAGCGGTACGACGCCGCCGAAAGCTGTTACAGCCGCGCCCTCGCGATTCTTGAGAACGCCCTCGGCCCGGATCACCCCGACGTGATCGCGAACGTCGAAAACCTGACGGCGCTCTATCGGGCGACCGACCGCGAGGACGAAGCGCTCGAGCTGGAAGGGCGCGCGTCGCTCACACAGGCGTTCGCGCGATAGGCGGCCGGCCCCGCATCTTTTTGCGCAAAACCGCCCCTCCGGTTCCCCTCCCGCCGACAACCGGATTTTTCGTTCCCGGGACGACGATCAATGACTGCGGGAGCGCAAGAAACCCTTGCAATCAATCACATCCGAGAGGAGATTGACGTCCCGGTTTCCGAAATAACGGGGGTGCGCCGGATGCTCCCCGAAACATGTGAGGATTGATGCGGAATGGCGGCACAGGAAGCGAAGGCTCCGGCCGTGCATGATGATTACGCCCTGACGCCGGTGCCGGAGAGCGAACGCAGGGGCTTTTTTTCGATTTCGATGGTGATGCTCGGGTTCACCTTTTTCGCCGCGAGCATGTGGACGGGCGGCTCGCTCGGGACGGGCCTGCGTCTCTGGCCCGACCTCGTGATCACGGTGCTCGCGGAGAACCTGATTCTCGGCGTCTACGGCGCGCTGCTCGGGTACGCGGCCTCCGCCACGAACCTGTCGACGCACATCCTCGCCCGGTACGCGTTCGGCGTCTTCGGATCGAAACTTCCGTCCTTCATGCTGGCCGTCACGCAGATCGGCTGGTTCGGCGTCGGCGTCGCGATGTTCGCCTACCCGATCAACCGGCTCACGGGCGTTCCCGTCATGCCGCTTATCGTGCTCGGAGGCGCGCTGATGACCGCGACGGTGGTCATCGGCTTCAGGGCCATCGAGTGGATCAGCCGGATCGCCGTTCCCGCGATCCTCTTCCTGGGCTTCTGGTCGATGGCGCGGGCCTTTGCGGATGCGGGAGGACTGTCCGCGCTCATGGCGATCGCACCGTCGAAGCCCATGTCGTTCGCGCAGGGGGTCGCCCTCGGGGTCGGGTCGTTCATCAGCGGGGCGACGCTGACGCCGGATTTCGTGCGTTTCTCGCGCAGCCGCGCGGGCGGCGTCGGCGCCACGGTGATCGGCTTCACGTTCGGCAACAGCCTGATGTTCTTCTTCGGCGCGCTCGGGGCCATGGCGACGGGGATGGCGGACACGTCGGAGGTTCTGGCCGCGCAGGGGCTCCTCGGCGGCGGCATCGCGCTCCTGGCGCTGAACATCTGGACGACGAACGACAACGCGCTCTACGCGTCCGGGCTCGGGCTCGCGAACATCACCGGAGGGAAGCGGACGCAACTCACGGTCGCAGCCGGAGTCGCGGGAACCGTCCTGGCCGACTTCCTCTACAACAACTTCACGGGGTGGCTCGTCTTCCTGAGCGTTTCGCTGCCCCCGATCGGCGGCATTCTCGTCGCGGATTTCTTCCTCAAATGGCGGGGCCGCTACCCGTCGCTGACGGACTATTCCTTCCGGGCCATAAATCCGGCCGCCATGATCGCATGGGCCGCGGCGATCGGCGTTTCGTTCCTCTCCCCTTCGCAGGGGGTCTTCTGCGTCGCGCCGCTGAACGCTATTCTGACCGCGGCGGTCGTCTACGCGGCGGCGGACCGGCTGATCTCCGGCCCCGCGCGCCTTCCGGCCCAGGAGTCGGGCCGCTGACCGCGACCGAAGGGGGGAGACGGCATGACGGATCTCATGGGTTTTAGCCCGTCCGGACGGCAGGACCGCGCTTCCGGGCAGAACGCACGAAATCACGTGACGACAAACGCGCCGCCATCGTTGCGATGGCGGCGCGTTCTTGTTCGCGTCAGGTCTGACAGGCGGGAAACACCCGTTATCCGGCGGCTGCCGTCGCGGCCTCGTCGATCCTCCGGATCGTCCGGGCGAGGACTTCCGCGCCCCGCACGAGGTCGTCGGGCGAGGTGTATTCGTCTTTCGAGTGGCTGATGCCGCGGACGCTCGGCGCGAAGATCATCCCGGTCGGGATGACGTGCGCGATCGGACTCGCGTCGTGCGATGCGCCGCTCGGCATGCGCACGCACGGGACGCCGAGATCCCGGCACGCCTCTTCGATCGTGTCCTGCATGGTCGGGTCCAGCCGGACGGCGGGCTTGGAGACCAGAAGGCGCATCGAGCCCGTACACTCCTCGTCGGCCGAGAGCAGCGAACGGAACTCCCCCGCCGCCTTTCCCGTGATCGCGTCGTCCGTGGAGCGCAGCTCCAGCGTGAATACGGCCGTTCCCGGAACGACGGGCGCGACGCCCGGCTCCAGACGGAAGACGCCGACGGTGCTGACCATGTCCGTCCGGTCCGCTATCGAGGCGAACCAGCGGTCGAGGATTCGCGCCGCGGTCCGCATCGCGTCGTGGCGCTCCTTCATCGGCGTGGTGCCCGCGTGGTTGGCCTCCCCGGTGATCGTGACCTCGTAGCGGGTGATGCCGACGATCGCCGTGGGGATGCCGATCGCGATCTTCTTCCGCCACAGGACCGGACCCTGTTCGATGTGCAGTTCGAGGTACGCCGCGTAGCGCGACGGGTCGGCCTTCGACGCGGCGACGTCGGCCGCAGTGATGCCCGCGCGTTCGAGCGCGAGCGCCGGCGTCTCGGACGCCATGCCCGTGAAGGCGCGGCTTCCGAACGTTCCGCCCAGGTCGCCGCCCTCTTCGGCCGTGAAGCCGACGACTTCGATGGTCCGCGTGTGCGGCCCCTGTGCGTGGACGGCCTTCGCGGCCTCGAACGCGGCCAGGACGCCGTAGGCCCCGTCGTAGATTCCGCCGCCGGGCACGGAGTCGAGGTGCGACCCCGCGAGGATCGCGGGCTGGTCGGGCTCGGTCCCTTCGAACCAGCCGAAGAGGTTGCCCACCCTGTCGATCCGGGTGGCCATCCCGGCCGTTTCCATGCGCGAACGGACGAAGTCGCGCCCCTCGGCGTACGCGGCGCCGTAGGCGATCCGGCCGAGTCCGTGGTCGGTCCAGCCGATGCGCCCGAGTTCGGAAACGTTCCGGATCAGGCCCCGCCCGTGAAGCGCCGGTTCCTTACCGGACGGCAACGCCGAGACGCTCCAGGATCGCCCGGATGGCCTTTTTCGTTTCGTCCGTCGCGGGAAGGATGGGAAGTCGCGGCATGCCGCCCTTGTATCCCACCATCTCCATGGCCGACTTCATGCCGCCGATGCCGAATTTCGCGGTGACGGCCGCGTTGAGCGCCATGAGGTCGAGCTGGAGTTTCCGCGCCTTGTCGATGTCGCGCGCGACGCTCGCCTCGTAGAGGTCGACGCAGAGGTTCGGCACGACGTTCGCGAGCGCGAGCGTTCCGCCGACGCCGCCCAGGAGCGTCGTGGCCATCAGGAAGCTGCCCGACCCGGCGAAGACGGAGAACGACTCGTCCACTCCGGCCAGGACTTCGGCGATCTGGACGATGTTGCCGCCCGAGTCCTTGATGCCCGTGATGTTCGGGTGCTTCGAGAGCCGGATCGTCAGCGCCGACGGGATGTTCACGCCGGAGTTGCCGGGCATGTTGTAGAGCATGACGGGAATCGGCGACGCGTCCGCGACCATGGAAAAGAATTTCTCGAGCGCGGCGTCGGTCATGTCCTTCTTGTAGTAGTTCGGAGTGACGACGAGCGCCGCGTCGGCTCCGGCGTCCGCGCACGCCTTCGTGAGCGCGGACGTTTCCTTCAGAGATTCACAGCCCGTTCCGGCGATGACGATCTTTCCGTCGGACAGCCCCTTGCGCGTCGCGGTGACGAGCGCGACCTTTTCCTCGAACGAAAGCATCGTGAACTCGCCGTTGCTCCCCAGGGAGACGAGGCCGGAAAGCCGCGTCCTGTCATAGGCCGCCATGTTCTCCGCGTACGCGCCCCAGTCGATCTCTCCGTCTTTCGTAAAGGGCGTCGCAACGGGTGCGAATATGCCTGTGATTCGTTTCATCTTCGCTGATCCTCCTTCAATTCAGTGCGGTCAGCCGCCTGTATGTCTATAGTATAGTATTGTATTACCTGAAGAACTGCAAAGGCCAGAGAGAAAGCGCCGGAATATAGGTGATCAGGAGCACGGCCGCGAGGTTCGCGAGCATGAACGGAATGGACCCCCGAAGCACCTTTTCGAAGGGCGTTTTCAGGATGTTGGCCGCGACGAACAGGTCGACGCCCATCGGCGGCGTCACCATGCCGAGCGCGAGGTTCGAGATGATGAGGATGCCGAAGTGGACCGGATCGAGGCCGATCTTCATCGCGAGCGGCATGAGAAGCGGCGTGAAGAGCAGGATGTTCGAGAGCGTGTCGATGAACATTCCGCCGATCAGGAAGATCACGTTGAATATGAGCAGAATCGCGATCTTGTCGGTCGTAAAGGATGTGATCAGGTTCCCGAGCAGGCCGGGGACGTCCTTGACATACAGGAACTTCGCGAACGCTCCCGCAGCGCCCATAAGGATCACGCAGGAAGCCGTAATGACGGCGGCCTCGATCATCGCCTTGCAGAGTCCCGAAAGCGACAGGCCGCGCGTGATGAAGCCCAGGACGATCGCGTAGACGACCGCCACGACGCCCGCCTCCGTCGGCGTGAAGACGCCCGAATAGATCCCGCCGAGGATGATGATCGGCATGAGCAGCGCCCACTTCGCGTCCCAGAACCGCCCCATGACCCAGAGCGCCCCGCCCTGGCGCGGCGCGCCGACGTAGTTGCGCTTTTTCGCCATGACGTAGGTCAGGAGCATCAGAACGACGCCGACGAGAATTCCCGGAATGACCCCGGCGATGAAGAGATCCGTCACGGAAACGCCGGTGGTGACCGCGTAGACGATCATCGGAATCGACGGCGGAATGAGGACGCCGATGCCTCCTCCGCACGCGAGCAGGCCGCCCGTGAAGCCCTTGTCGTAGCCGCGCTCGTTCATCGCGGGGATCATGATGGCGCCGATGGCCGCGACGGTCGCGGGGCCGGAGCCCGAGACGGCCGCGAAGAACATGCACGCGACGACCGCCGCGATGCCAAGTCCGCCCGGGAAATCTCCGGCGACGGCCTCGGAGAGGTCCGTGAGCTTTTTGGAGATTCCGCCGTTGCTCATGAGCGTTCCCGCGAGGATGAAGAACGGCAGCGCGAGCAGCGTGAAGGAATCGGCGGTCACGATCATCTTCTGGGCGACCAGAATCATCGCCCGGTCGATGCCGCCCGGTATCCAGAGAGAGAAAACCATACTGCTGACGCCGATGGAGACCGCGATGGGAACGCCGACGATCAGCAGGAAAAACATGGAGCCGAAGACAGCGAGCAGCATGTTGCGCTCCTCCTATCCGCGCGCGTCGGCGGGAGCGAAGACGCTCTTTCGCCGCGCGAGAAGCGGGAGGATCTCCCGCTGTATGATCCGGACCACCAGAAGCCCGAACGCGACCGGCCCCACGACGAAGTAGGCCCATGTCGGCAGGCTCATGGCAGGCGTTATTTGCCCGCTCGAGTACTGCATTTGCGTGATGATGACCGAGTAGCGCACCAGGATGACGGAAAAACCGACAAAGACCAGGGACGAGAACATGTCCAGCAGCCACTGCGTCTTCGGCCCCGCGACGAGCTTGAAGATCTCCACCCTGACGTGCTGGAGCTTTTTCTCGCACAGCGCGAAGCCGACGAGGCAGAGCATGACGAAGCACACGCGCATGAGTTCCTCCGCCCAGCCGTAGACGAAGCTCATGAGGTAGCGCGTGAATACCTGCTGGATGCCGACGAATGTGATGATCGAAAAGAGGACGACCGTAACCGCTTCTTCGAGATACGCGTCGATCCATTTGAGAACATTCATGGGACTCACTCCCGTTTCCCCGGGCGGCCCGGCCCCGAAGGGGAACGCGTTTCCGGCGGGGAGATGTAATGCCGGGGGAGAGGGGGATCTCCCCCGGCTTCGAAGAGAAAAACAGGATTATCAGTTCTGGGGCGGGACCTCCTTGAAGTCCTTCTGGAAGTCCATCACCTTTTTGAACATTTCCTCGCCGATTTCCTTGATGTGGTCGTCGTAGACCTTCTGCGCGGCCGTACGGAACGCGGCGCGCTGCCCGGCGGTCAGTTCGATGATCTCGGGCGTCCCTGCGGCCTTGAACTCTTCCATGACCTTGCGGTTCGCGGCGAGGACGTTCTCCTGGTCCCACGCGCAGGCGGCCTTCGCAGCCTTCATGACGATCGCCTTCTGGTCATCCTTGAGGGAATCCCAGGTCTTTTTGGAAACGACGAGAACCATCGGGTCGAGGACGTGGCCGTCCATCGTGATGTACTTCTGCACCTTGTAGAAGCCCTGCGCCTTGATGTTCTCGAACGGGTTCTCGCCGCCGTCGATGACGCCCTGCTGCAACGCGGTGAAGACTTCGGAGAAGTCCATCGGGATCGCGTTCGCGTTCATGGCCTTGAACAGCTCCATGTGGATCGGCGTGGACATCGTGCGGATCTTCAGGCCCTTGAGATCTTCGGGCGTCCGGATGGGCTTGTTGGAGTGGATGTGCCGCCAGCCCTGCGTCATGTAGCCCACGGCCTTGATGCCCTTCTCTTCAAGCGGCTTGGCGACTTCGAGCGCGAGGTCGCTGTTGAAGAACGCGATGCCCGCTTCGGCGCTCTTGAAGAGGTACGGAAGGTCGTAGATCGCGACGGCCTTGCTGAAGGGCGCGAGCAGACCCGTGCTGATGACCCAGAAGTCCGTGACGCCCATCTGGACCTGTTCGATGCCCTCGCGGTTGTTGCCGAGCGCTCCCGCTCCGATGACGTTGACCTTCATCGAGCCTGCGGATTCCTTTTCGACAAGCTCGCCGAACATCTTCGCGGCTTTGCTGAAGATGTTCATGTCCTGCCCCGTATGCCCCAGCGACATCTGCCTCACGTCGGCGGCCGCCATTCCCGCGGCCATCGCGACGAACAACGCTCCGGAAACCAGCGCCTTCACTATGGACTTTCTGTTCATTCTCTGTGTCCCCTCCTTTGATATTCGGCGCTAGAACACGGGGTTGTAGCGCCGTTGCTTGCTGATGGATACGCCGTATTTCACGAGTCCCGTCGCGACGATGAGCGCACAGACCACGCCGTCGAGCACCGGGACGCCGAGCTCCCGCTCCATGCGCTTGTCGAGTTCCGCGAAGCCCGCGCAGCCGAGGACGAGCACTTCGGCCATGTCTTCCGCGAGCGCGCGGCGCCCGACCTCGATGAGCTTCTCCTCTTCGGTCCCCGTCGCGCCGTGCTTCGGGGCGCGGACGGAGGCGCAGTCGTCCGCGAGGTGGTACTTGCGGATCAGCGCCCATTTGTTCGGGACGTTGTGCTCCACGGGAGCGATGACCGAAAAGCTGTGCCCCAGCATCGTCGCGATCTTCATCGAGGCCTCCGCGATGCCGACGACCGGTTTGTTCGTGATCTCCTTCATGAGGTCCATGTTCGGGTCGCCGTGGCACGCGATGATGAACGCGTCGAATGCGTCCCGGTTCTGCCGCACGAGATCGACCATTCCGGGGGCGGCCTTCGCGTGGTCCTCGTACGTCGCGACGAACTTCGACGCGCCGGGCGTCGAGACCGCGACGACCTCGTACTCCCCGTTCGCGAACGATTCCGCCTTGCGGCGGATCGCGTCCGTCATCGCCGCGTCGCTGTTCGGGTTGATGAGCAGAATCCGCATCTCAGCGGCTCCACTCGGGGGTCAGGCATTTCCCCCAGCCCTGCGCGGACGCGTCGACCTTCCGGTCGCGCATGACGATCCGCCCGCGGACGACCGTATGCACGGGCCGTCCGATGAGTTCCATGCCGTTGTACATCGTTCCGATGGCCTTCGCGTGCGTGACGAGGTCGTCGTTCGAGACCTTCCAGACGTTGTCCATGTCGACGACGACGAGGTCCGCGTCGGCGCCGACCGCGAGGATTCCCTTTCGCGGGAAGAGCCCGAAGATGCGGGCCGCGTTCTCGCTCATGAGTTCGACGCAGCGCTTCAGCGTCAGCTTGCCGTCGCGGACGGCCGTGAGCATCAGCGCAAGCGACATCTCGACGCACGGCGAACCGGCCGCCGCCGTGAAGATGTCCTTCAGGCCCTTCTCCTTCTCGGAGAGCAGGAAGGGGCTGTGGTCGCTGCCGATGTAGTCCACCGATCCGTCACGGACGTAGTCCCAGAGCTTTTCCATTGACTCCCGGCTCCGGAGCGGCGGATTGCCCTTGGCGAACGGGCCGATCTTCGCGATGGTCGCGTCCGTGAGGAAGAGGTAATGCGGGCAGGTTTCGAGGTAGACCTCCTGCCCCGCGCGCCTGGCGCGGACGATCAGTTCCATCGCCTCGGGCGTCGAGACGTGCGCGAAGGCGATGCGCATCCCCGTCTCGCGCGCGAAGCGGATGAGCTTTTCGACCGTCTCGACCTCGGCCAGTTCGGGCCGCGAGAGCGCGTGATATTCGAAGCCGGTCTTGCCCTCGGCCCGGAACTTTTTGATCAGGCGCTGGATCATGTCGTTGTTTTCGGCGTGGACGGTCAGGATCAGGCCCGTTTCCGCAACGGCCGCGAAGCCGTCGAGGATCGCGCCGTCGTTGGCCATCGTGAGGCCGCGGAACTCCTCGTCGCGCCCCTCGGGCGCCTCGTGAAGAAACGTCTTGAACGCGACGATGCCCTCTTTGGCCACGCGTCCGATCTCGTTCGTGAACTCCGACCCGGCCGCGCCGAAGAACGCGTAGTCCACCAGCGACTGCGGGGCCGCCGAATCCTTGCGCTTCTGCAGGATCTCCGGCGAATAGGGGGGCGGGCAGGAGATCGGGTGCTCCAGGAACGTCGTCACGCCCGCGCTCGCGCAGGCCATGCTCTCGGTCACGAACGTCCCGCGCTCTCTGTGCCCCGGATCGCGGACGTGCATGTGCGAGTCCACCACGCCGGGAAGGACCGCCTTGCCACCCGCGTCCAGCTCTTCCCGTCCGGCCGGGAGAAAGCGTTCGTCGCCGATCGCGACGATCTTTCCGCCGTCGATCGCCAGCCCGCCCGGAACCAGTTCTCCGTTCGAATACACCTGTGCGTTGCGTATGACAAGATCAACCGTGTTCATGATTTCTCTTCCGTACCTCCTCGTCCCCGACAAATGCGGGGGTTCAATTCATATATTCCGCGTTCGCCGACGCACACGCGCCGGAGTGACGGAGCCATTGTCCCCACCCGCGCGCCGTCGCGTCGGCGGAACCGTTCGAATAGACGCATCTCCCGCGCACCCACGTCGCAAGCACGCGTCCGACAACCTCGCGTCCGTCGTAGAGCCGCGCCGTTTCACGCGCCTTCGTGAGCATCCGCTTCCGGTCCAGAACGAACGGGTGCTCCGTATCCGCAAGGACAAGGTCCGCGTCGGCTCCCAAAGCGATGACGCCCTTTCGAGGATAGAGGCCGAAGGCGCGCGCGGGCCGCTCGCCCGTGCAGCGAAGGAACGCATCGAAGGCGAGCCGTCCGTCGCGGACGGCCGTCAGCAGCAGCGGCAGGCGTTCCTCGAACCCCACGCCTCCGGCGGGCGCCAAGAAGATGTCCGAAAGACCGGGGTCCTTCTCTTCCGGCAAGAACGGGCCGTGATCGCTGCCGATATAGTCGACCGTCCCGTCCGTCAGAAAGGGCCAGAGCCCCTCCATCGAGGCGCGGTCGCGGATCGGCGGGTTGTATTTCGCGTACGGTCCGAATTGCGCCGCGTCTTCCTCGCAGCGGAAGAGGTACTGCGGACAGGTTTCGGCGTATACGGGGCGTCCGGCGCGCTTCGCGTCTCGGATCAGCTCCATCGCGCCGGGGGTCGAGACGTGGCAGACGCTCACGCGCGCACCGGCGTCGCCCGCATAGCGAAGGATCTTTTCGACCGCCTGGACTTCGGCGAGCGGGGGGCGCGACAGACCGTGCGCCGCGAAATCCGTCCGCCCGCCCGCCCGGAGCCGTTTGGTCGTCGAGGCTATGATGTCGTCGTTTTCCGCATGCAGGGCGCAGATCCGTCCGGTCTTCGCGACCGCATCGAGCACGTCGAGCAGGGCTCCGTCCGAGCAGGACAGGATTCCTTCGAACTCGGCCTCTCGGCCTTTGGGCGCGCGGAACAGGAAGGTCTTGAAGGCGACGACGCCCGCCGCCGCAAGTTCGGGGATTCGGTCGATATGCTCCGCTCCGGCGCCGCCGTAGAACGCGAAATCCACAAGGGAACTGCGCGAGGCGATATCGATGCGGTTTTTGAGGATCGCGGCGGAATACTGGGGCGGCGCGGAGATGGGCATTTCGAGAATGGTCGTGACGCCGCCCGCGGCGGCGGCGGCCGTTTCGGTCGCGAAGCCGCCCCGTTCGGGGCAGGCGGGTTCGCGAAGATGAACGTGCGTATCGACGCCGCCGGGAAGGAGCAACGCGCCTCGCGCGTCCATCCGCTCCGTCGCCTGCGGGAGCCAGGAGCCGTCGCAGAGAACCGCGATCCGGCCGTCCCGGACCCCGACGGCGCCCTGAAAAACGCCTTCGGGAACGGCGACCCGCGCATTCCGGATCAGGAGATCGAGGACCGGCGCCACGGTCGCTACGCCCCTTCCGGAGGAGCCTGCGTGAGGTCCACGCGCGTTCGGATCTCTTCGGCCGCGTTCAGGACCTTTTTCACGAGGACGTCAAGCGTCTCTCCGGTGGCGCGGTTGTCGGGCAGCGTCACGCCGACGCTGCCGCAGGAGTGCTCGAACGGGAAATAAACCGGAACCGCGATTCCCGTAACGCCGGGATCGACCTCCCCCGATGCGACGACGTAGCCCTTACGCCGGTGCTCGAGATACTTCTCGAAGACGCGGCCGGGATCGGTGATGGTCTTGGGCGTGAACGCCCTGAGAGGCTTTTCGTAAAGAATTTGCCGGACGCGTTCTTCGGGCATGCACATGAGAACGGCGAAGCCGGTCGCCCCGGCATGCAGCGGGAAGTGCTGCCCGAGTTCGGAAGATATCTTGAGACGATGCGTCGTTTCGATCTTGTCGACGCAGATGGCCCCCTCGTCGTCGGACATCGTGAGGATGACCGTCTCGCCCGTGTCTGCGGCAAGCTCCTCGAGAACGGGCCGGGCGGCGGAGCACGACGTGATGCTCCGGTCGACGATGCGCCCGAGCGCCAGGACCTTGAGACCGAGCCGGAACTTGTCGGACCCCGGAACGCGAAGCAACCACCCCGCGTGTTCCAGCGTGATCACGAGACGGTGGATCGTGCTCTTGTGAATTCCGACGATGCGGCTGATCTCGGAAACGCCGAGCGGGCCGGTCTCACGGCCGAACAATTCGAGGATCTGCAACGCGCGCTGTATCGAATGATTCAGATACCGGGTGGGGTCCATGCTGTTCCCTCGATTCGTATCGTCTCATATATCAAGACAACGTCTTATTGTATCTCGTATTGTATCGGCTCGTCGCGTCGCTGTCAATGCGGCCTTCGTCCCATGACATCCGGCCGCACGGTCGCACGCAGGACTCCTTGACCTTCCTCCCGCGACGGAGTATGTATATCTATGGCAAATCTTGAGAAATTTTCGCACCGCCGTTTTCCCGTCACCGCACCGAATTCCATCAATCAGGGAGGGATCGCATTCATGTGCAGAAAGCACCTGGTCCGGCTTCTTCTGTTGCAGCTCGTCTTTGTCCTCGGAGGGTGCGGAGGGGGAGGCGACTCCACTCCGCCGTCGCAGCTTTCGGTGCGATCGGTGGAGGTCATCCCGCGCGGAACGATCGAGCCGAAAAGCGTCGCAGCGGCGTCGCTGACGCTGAGCAGCGACGCGGACTTCGTCGATCTCGCGGTTTCGTATTACCTCGTCAGCGGCGATGAAGAAGCCGAAGAGCCGGAACTGTACTACTTCGGCGGCGCGGTCATTCCGGTCGTCGCGTCCGGGGAAAACACGTACCTCCAGAGCTTCGTCTTTTCCGACGATGTCCCCGCCGGAACGTATCACCTGGCGGTCCACCTGGACCCGCTCGGGACAACGCTGCCCCGCGACATCATGTATTTCGCGCCGGACGACGTCACGGCGCGGATCGGGACGGACCAGGGAAAACCGGACCTCGTGCTGCACGACATTCGCTCCGACTCGTCGTATCTTATCCTCCTGCAGGACGATGAAACCGACGACGGCGTGCGGCGCGACAATCTTTCCGCGACGATCGACGTCGAGTCCGTCGCGAACGGCTCGGAGAATGTGACGGTCATGGCCTACGTCGAGACGAACGCGGGCTACGAGCCGGTCCGGATCTGGAATCCGACGGATGCGGCCTTCTCGGAGACCTTCACGATTCCCTCGCTCGGCGTGAACTCGGTGCAGTCGGTCGCGCTGGATCTTCTCGTACCGGAGGATGTTCGCGCCAGGCTGGCCGGAATGACGCAGACGAACGTCAGGATCGTCGTCGACCCGCTTGACGCCGTCGATGAGAACGAAGATCTCATGGTTCTTTATGAACGCGAGAACGACAATGAACTCGTCGAGCCGGTCAATATCTTCGCGGGAACGCCCGTCGGGTCGAAAGGCGACGGCGGCGCCGCGTTCGAGACGAGTTTCAGCAAGGGATTCGACAACAGGTTCTTCGGCGCGAAGGTCGATTTCCGCGCCAAGGCGTGGTTCTCAGGGAAAGGAATCGGGTCGGAGGTATCCGGCGCGACGCCGGTGACGGTCCTGAGCCACACGTTCGACTTCCTGGGAGTCTCGTCCGCCGCGCGCTACAACCCGGTCACGCCGACGGATTCGGGCTTCGACCTCGACGTCGAATTCGCCGGCGCCACGGTGTATTCCAAACACGGCGACGCCGGCTTCACGTGGGAGCAGACGTGGCAGGTCGAGAAGAGCAAGGGGTTCGACCAGCGTTTCGTCATCGCCATCGTTCCGGTGAAAGTGAGCGCGGGCGTGAGCGGCGCCCTCGGCTTCAGGGCGGCCGTGAACGTCAGTTCGTCCTTCAACGGAACCGTATCGCCGTTCGTCGATATCGGAACGTACGTCTCCGCGGGCGTCGACGCGTTCGTCGCGAAGGCCGGCGTCCGGGGGAATCTCCACCTGATCAAGTTCGACCTCGGGACGACGCTCGGCGGAACGATCGCCGCAGACGCGGGCGCGACGCAGCTCACCGGAACGCTCGACGGAAAGGTCGGCTACACGCTGACCGGCCCGAGGGGCGAGATCGTGATCTATGTCGGATATCCGTGGTGCTGCAAGTGGTGGATCATCTGCAAACCGTGCACGAAGGACGCGGAATGGACGCTCGTGAGCTGGTCGCCCTACTCGAAGACCGACACGCTGCTCGACAAGCATCAGTCGGTGACCGTGCCGCTGAAGTAGCGCACGGGAGCGTGACGCCGAAAGCCCCCCAGGACGCGCTGCGTCCCGGGGGGCTTTTTTCGCGGGATTGCATTTACGCGCCCGTGCGCCTTGACGATCCGGGGGCGACGCGGTATGTATACCTTTGAAGATTCCGGCGACGCATGCGGATCGGCAACGATCCCCGCGCGCCGCCGGAGCGTTTTTTTCCGTTCTTCCATATTCCAATACAGGGGAGGCAGCATATTCATGCGCAAAAAGTATCTGGCCTGGTTCCTGCTCCTGCAACTCGTCTTCGTCCTCGGAGGGTGCAGCGGCGGCAACGATTCCGTATCGCTGTCGCAGGTTTCGGTGCGTTCCGTGGAGCTTCTTTCCCGGGAAACGGTCGAAAAGGGACACACGGTTTCGCTGTCCGTAACGCTCAGCAGCGACGCGGACCGGAACGACCTCGGGATATCGTACTACCTTCTCAGCAAAGACGAAGCGACACAGCGGATTGACAGCTATCACTTCGGCAGCACGTCGATTCCGGTCGTTTCATCCGGAGAACGCATCTACGCGCAGTCGTTCGTCTTCTCGGACGACGTTCCGCCCGGGACCTACAGTCTCCTGCTCCACGTCGACCCGCTCGAAACCTCGCTTCCGGACGACATCGCGTACGAAGCGCCCGGCGACGTCGCGATCACCGTAGCGGCGGACGGGGGGAAGCCGGATCTCGTCGCCCATTCCCTTCACGCCCATTCCTCGTACCTCGTGATCTCGCAGGACGAGGAACTCGGCGACGGAGATCAACGCGACCACATTTCCATGACGGTCGACGTTGAATCGGTCGCGCACGACGCTTCGAACGTCGCCATCATGGCCTATGTCGAGACGACCGCCGGCTACGAACCCGTCCGGATCTGGAATTCCGCGGGCGAAGCCTTCGGGGAGAGCCTGATTCTTTCATCGCTTGACGCGAACGTCCTGCAATCGGTCATGCTGGATCTTCTCGTCCCGCCGGAGGTTCTCGCCCGCCTTGAAGGAAAGGCCTCGACGAACGTGAAGGTCCTCATCGATCCGCTCGACGCGATCGACGAGAACGAGAACGCCCTGACGCTCGCGGGCCGGACGGACGACAACGAACTCGTTGAGCCCGTGAATATCTACGCGGGCGACCCGGTCGCGTCGAAGGGCGACGGCGGCCTCGACTTCCAGACGAGCTACAGCAAGGGGTTCGACAACAAATATTTCGGAGCGGACCTGGACTTCCTGGGCAAGGCGTGGTTCGGGCTCAACGGAATCGGCGCGTCCGTATCGGGAACTGTGCCGGTGACCGTTCTCGGGCACACGTTCGACTTCCTCGGCATCACGTCGGACGCGCACTATAACCCGATCCTGCCCACCGATTCGGCGTTCGATCTCGACATCGAGTTCGCCGGGATCACGCTCTACAGCCAGAGCGGCAACGCGGGCTTCGAGTGGGAGAAGACATGGAAGATCGAGAAGAACCTGGGATACTCGCAGACGTTCGTGATCGCCGTCGTTCCGGTTGAAGTCAGCGCCGGAGCGAGCGGCGCGCTCGGCATCAAGGCGACCGTCAGCGTCAATTCGAAATTCGAGGGAACCGTGTCGCCGTTCGTCGACGTCGGCGCGTACGCCTCCGCGGCCGTCAACCTCGTCGTCGCGAAGGGCGGCATTCGCGGAACGCTCTATCTGATCGGCTGTTCCTTCGACACGAAGCTCGGCGGAACGATCGCGGCCGACGCGGGCGCGACGCAGCTCACGGGAACGCTCGACGAGACGGTCGGCTACACGCTGTCCGGTCCGAACGGCGGCCTCGTGATTTTCGTCAAGTGGCCGAAGACGTGCTGGAAATGGCATGTCATCCCCTACCCCTGCGGATGGAACGAAAAGGACTGGAGCCTCGTGAGCTGGTCCACGTATTCCAAGACGGACACGCTGCTCGACAGGCGCCAGTCCGTAACCGTGCCGCTTCAGTAACGGAGGCGCATACAATCCATGCGGCGTCGCAGCGTCGTTATCGCATCGTTTCTCGCAATCGCGGCCATCGCGGTTTTTCTCATCGGAAAAGCGGAAGTCCGCGTTCCGGTCGAACCGCCGGAGCGACAACACCCTTCCCGCGCCGCGGCGACCTTCGCGTGGTCGCCGGGAAGCGGTGCGCGCTACGAAGTCGATGTCACGAGCGCCATTACGACGGGAGCGTCTCCGGACGCCCCCGTTCCTCCGACGATTCATATCTCCGGCATTCTGAACATGCGGGTCCTTTCGACCGATGCGGATTCGGTTCTCGCAGGTCTGCGATTGTCGCCGGTTTCGTGCGAGATCTTCGGCGAAACCCGCCCCGAGATGCGCGACCGTTTCTCGCTCCCCTTCTCCGCGCTCTTCGGCAAAAACGGAACGATTGAATCGGTCAGCCTCTCCCCGACGCTTTCGGAAAACGAACGCATCGTTCTCGGGGAAGCGCTCCGCAGCATGCAGATCGTCGTTTCGGGCGACGCGGCCTCGTGGACCACGCGCGAGGAACACGCGACCGGACCGTACGAGGCCCGGTACGAACGGGCGTCCGACGGCGCGATCCGCAAACGCAAGGTACGCTATCTTGCGCTTCCCGCTCCGATGCGCGTCGACATCCTTTCGTCGGACACGAACGCGCGCCTCTCGCCGACGCTGTGGCTCCAGTCCGCCGAGGGCCGCGAATCCCTCGCCGCGTTCAGCGGCGAAGCGCCGCTGCTCAGGACGACGCTCGCCTTCTCCCTGAAGGCCCTTCCCGGAACACCGGACCTTCCGGCCACGCTCGCCGGAATCGTCGCGATGCAAAAGGCCGGCCGCGCCGCGGCGTCTTCGACCGGCGCGGGAACAGTCGTCGCGATTTCGGGCGATGCGGCCCCCGCCTCGGGCGGCGCGGACGAAGCCGCGACCAGGTTTTCCGCGTCCCTCGACCGCTTCGACCGGCGAAACCGGGCGACGTTCGACGACCTGATCGCGCAGCTCCGGGAACACCCGGAACTGGCGCGGGACGTCGCCGCGCGCCTGCTCGCCCCCGGAACGGACGACGCGACGCAGGCCGCGCTCATGGACCTTCTCGGCACGAGCGACACGCCCGCGGCGCAGACGGTTCTTCTTGACATCGCCGGAGATCCGGGCGCGTCGCACATGAACGCGCTCCGGGCGATCATCGCCCTCGGCGGCGTCGCGCATCCGACGGCCGAGGCGCGCGACGGGCTCCGGTCCATCGCCCGAAAGGAAGGCGGCCCCGACGTCGCGGACCTGTCGCGCACGGCCCTTCTCGCGCTCGGCGCCGTAGCCTCCACGTTGCGGACCAACGACGACCCGGCGGCGTCCTCCGTTACGGCGGATCTTCTCGCGGCGATCCCCGAAAAGGAGGGGCCGGATCTCCGCGTCGCGCTCAAGGCGCTCGGAAACACCGGCGATCCGGCCGCGGCGGGACGAATCCAGTCCTATCTCGCCTCGGAAAACGCGGCGACCCGTGCGGCCGCGGCGACGGCGCTCCGCCGGATGCCCGACGCCCGGACGGGGGAGCTGCTGCTCTCGTCGCTCGCGAACGAGAAGGTTCCCGAGGTTCGGAGCGCCGTCGTCCGCAGCATGAGTCAGCGCGGTCTCGACGACAACGCGTTCGCGACGCTCGCCGAAAGCGCCCCGAAGGAACAGAGCGCCCTCGTCCGGGGCGAGATGATCCGCGCCCTCGCGAAGGGGACGGACTCGTTCCCGGCCGCGCGCGACACCCTGCAGCGCCTGCTCGAAACCGAGCAGGACACGCAGAACCTCGACCTGTTGCGCCGGGTGCTCTCGAAAGCGCCGAAGACGCCGTAACGCGCCGCAGTCCACGCGGCAGAGAGAGACTATGCGACGAGGGCCCTCCGGGTTTCCGGGGGGCCCTCGTCGCGTTCAGGGGGAAGCAGGGTTTCTTCGCGTTTCACCGGGAGGCTCTCTGTTCCTCCGGAGGATGCGTTATTCCTTCACGAGCCCCTTCTGGAGCGTTCCGACGGCCTTGCCGAATTCGATCGCGTAGCCGCACTTGACGCACGCGCGCTCAACCGCCGCGATCGCGGAGACGAGGACGTGCTTGTCGACGTTGCCCATGTGTCCCATGCGGAAGCCCTTGCCCGCGTACGCGCCGAGGCAGCCTGCCGTCTGCGCGCCCTCTTCGGCCAGGACCTTGCGGAACGCCGCGTCGTCGATGTTCGAGCCCTTCGGGTAGAGGTAGACGGAGAGCGTCGGCGCGCGGTTCGGATTCTTCGCGGCGACTTCGAAGCCGATGGATTCAAGCGCGGCGTCGAACATCGCGGCCTGCCGCACGTGACGGTCGAAGCGCTCCTGGAGCCCCTCGGCCTTCATGATGCGGATGGATTCCTTGAGGGCCCAGATCAGGTTGATCGCGGGCGTTCCCCAGTATTTGCTCGGATCGTGCATGACGGGAAGCCACTTCTCGAAGTCGACGTACGACTCGGGGATGTCCGGCAGGGACTTGCGCTTCGCGACGGCACGCTCGCTCGCCCACAGGAGCGCGAGCCCCGGCGCCACGCCGAAGGCCTTCTGGGAGCAGGACAGGAGGATGTCGATTCCCATCGGGTCGACGTACTGCTCGACGCCGCCCGTAGCGGCCACGCCGTCGACGATGTAGAGGACTTCGGGGTGCTTCTTCTTGAGCATCTCGCCGATCGCCGCGACCGGGGCCGCCACGCCGGTGGACGTTTCGACGTGCGTCACGGTGACGACGTCGTATTTCTTCGCGGAGAGCTTCGAGTCGAGAAGTTCCGGGGTCACGGTCGAACCCCATTCGACGGACAGGACATCCGTCTCGAGTCCCTTGCGCTTGCACATATCGATGAACCGGTCGCCGAAGTACCCGTTGGAACAGATCAGGATTTTGTCGCCGCGTTTCGTGACGTTCGCGACGGCCATTTCCATGCCCATCGTGCCCGATCCCGCAACCACAAAGGCCTCGCCCGAGCACTTCCACATCGCCTTCATGTCCGTCAGGACATCACGAAAATCCGCGACGAACGCCGCGTCTCCGAAGGCCACCGTTTCCCGCGCCATCTGGTCCTGGATGGACCGCACCACCGGGGTCGGTCCCGGTATCATGACGAGCTTGTTCGTTGCCAGCATAGTATTCTGCCCCCTTCTTTATTGCTGCGCCCGTATGGGCACAGGTATCGGCGTTTGTTGAAACGCACGCAACGCGTCGGAGATCGCACGGGCCGTTGTTCGCACCATCTCGCCGCGTTCCGGAACCATGGACGACGGGAAGCGGTAGACCGGCGCCGATATGCTTACCGCGCCGACGGGCCTTCCGAGTTCGTCCGTGACGGCCGCGCCGACGCAGCGCAACCCGGCCTCGTTCTGTTCGTCGTCCACGGCGTAGCCGCGTTTCCGTATTTCGCGGATTTCGGAGAACAGCTCGGCCGGAATCGCTTCGCTCAGCCCCTTCCGGTCGTCCGGAGAAAGCGTGGCGAGGATCGCCTTCCCCGCCGACAGGTTCGTGAGGGAGCCCCGGACGCCGACGCGCGAATGCATCCGCACCTGATACGGGCTCTCCAGCTTGTCGAGGTAGAACAGCTCTCCGCTCTCGAACACGAACAGATGCACCGTCTCCTTCGTGTCGTTGCGAAGGCCGAGAAGAAACGGATGGGCGACTTCGGAGATCACCGTCCGCACCCTGTAGGCGTCCGCGAAGAGGAGCATCGTGGGTCCGACCGCGTATTCGCGCCCCCGGGTGATGACGGCGCGGATGTTCTCCAGGCTGGAGAGGATCCTGTAGACCGTCGCCTTCGGAAGATCGGTCGCACCGGCTATTTCCGTGACGCCGACGGGGCGTTTTTCGTCGGCCATGTACATGAGAATCGCAAACGCCCGGTCAAGAACCCGTATCGAGGAATTCTGATCTTCCATGTTTTTCACCTGTCGGATTTTTTATTCATACCGCGAATATGTCCGTATGCTACCCCACTGAAACCCGCCGTGTCAAGAGCGAAATTTCGAGACAAAAAAACCCGCCTGCGAACGCGCGCAGGCGGGCGACGAAGCGTCTCGTTCCTCCGGAAGCGGTCAATCCGGGACTTTTCCGAGGAATCGCAGCATGCCGTCGAGGATCGTCATCGGGTGCGGCGGGCAGCCCGGGATGAAGAGATCGACCGGAACGACCGCCCCGCGTCCGGCGAGGCACTCGGGCCGGGATGCGTACGCGCCGCCCGATATCGCGCAGGTTCCGACGGCGATGACGAACTTCGGGTCGGGGATGGCGTCGTATGTTTCCCGGACGGCGTACTCCATGTTATCCGGCACGGGTCCGATCAGCAGCATGCCGTCGGCGTGCCGGGGCGACGCGGCGTACGACACGCCGAAGCGTCCCAGATCCCACGCGAGCGTGTTCAGGACGTTCGTGTCCGCCTCGCACGCGCCGCAGCCGCCCGCGCTGACGACGCGGAGCGAAAACACGCGGCCGTACAGCCCGGATGCGTCCGGGTTCAGCGCGGCGGGCGCGGCGTTCGGCTCGCCGTTCGCGCCGCCCACGACAAGCCCCTCCCGCGAGGACGAGGCGAGGCGATAGTCTTTTCCGAAGGCGATGGCGCCGGTCGGGCAGGCATGTTCGCATTCTCGGCAGAAGACGCAGCGTCCGAGGTCGAAGCGCAGCCGTCCGTCCGCGCGAAGGATCGCGCCCGTCGGGCAGGCGTCGACGCAGGGACCGGCGCACCCCGCGCAACGGGACCGGTCGAGCCGCGGAAGGCCGGCGAAGCGCTCCGGCATGGCGGGAGCGGGGCCGGCCGGATAGGCCATCGTCTGGTGCCCCTGGATGAATCTCGTTCGGAAGATGTTATAGATCATGTCCCGTTGCCTCCGTCATCCGGACTACAGGTCGAACCCGCAGTACGAGAGGTTGAAACTCTTGTTGCACAGCGGGAAGTCCGAGATGCCCCGGTTGCGCATGGCCATCGCGAGCCCGAACCAGTTGTGGAAGCTCGGGTCGACGATCTTGTACCGCGACAACGCGCCCGAGCCGTCCGTCATGGCGATGTGGACGATCTCGCCGCGCCAGCCTTCGGTCATCGAGACGACCATCGCATCGGGTTCGGTCGAAGCTTCCGGTTCGGCGAAAAGCGGCGTGTCCGGCAGATCGAGAAGGTGCTTTCCGACGTAGTCGAGCGACTGAACGACCTCGCGGCTCCGGACGCGGGCCCTCGCGAGAACGTCGCCCGTTTCCTCCGTTTGGATCGGAATCGGCGCGTCGTCGTACCCCGCGTACGGGAACGTCGACCGCACGTCGCGGGCGACGCCGCACGCGCGTGACGCGGGCCCGACGAGTCCGACGGCGACGGCGTCCTCGCGCGTGAGAACCCCGGTTCCCTCGAAACGCGCCATGACCGTCGGCGTCTCCCAGAGAAGGTTCACGGCGTCGATGGCGTCCCTGCGGACGGTCCGGAGCTGTCCGAGAAGATGCGCTACGATCGGTTTATCGATATCCCGCGTCACGCCGCCGGGCCGCAGGAGCCCGCGCGAGAAGCGGTTGCCGCAGAGGGCGGCCGTCATGTTCAGCACGACGCCCCGGATGCGGCCGCAAAACGAGCTCGTCGGCAGGAACCCGACGTCTCCCGCCAGCGCCCCGAGATCGCCGATATGGCAGGCCGCGCGCTCGAGTTCCTGGGCGATGTTCCGGATCATCCGCGCGCGCCCGGGGACGCGGGTGCGGGAGAGCGCTTCCATTGAGCCGCAGTAGGCCGTCGCGTGTCCCGCAGTGGAGTCGCCGGAGACGGACTCCGCCATGAGGCGCCGCATGACCGGCGTCGCTCCGGGAAACGCCGTTTCCACGCCCCGGTGCTGATACCCCAGCGAGATTTCCAGATGCAGCACGATCTCGCCGTGACACTGGAACCGGAAGTGCCCCGGTTCGATCACGCCCGCGTGCACGGGACCGACCGCAACCTCGTGAACCTCCTGCCCATCGACGCGGTAGAAGTCCATCCCGCCGACGGAACGATGCGGCAGCGCGCTGTTCCGCGGGAAGCGGACCGGTTTGAGCCACGGGTGTCCCTCGGGAAGCGGCCCCCCGTTCTCGGCGATCTCGCGCTCGAAGAGGTGCGCCTGGAGGCAGTCCGGCGTCAGCGAGGGGTACCGGTCTCCTTCGGCGACGCCGATCGTCGCGCCGAGCGAACGGTTCCCGTCGTCCGCGAGGACGGCGCAGAGCTTCGCATGTCCGTCTTCCGGAATGTGGAACAGCGCGACGAGGCGTTGCCCCGCCGCGACCTGACGGATGACGAGATCCCGAAAGTCCGTGATCGGACAGACGGGAACTTCGGAGAGCGGAAAGGCGTGTGCGTTCCGTATCGCAAGCCAGGATGTCGTCATATCAGAGCCCTCCCATGACCGCGGCCGCCTGCGTGACAAGACGCGTCAGCGGCTCGGGCAGCCACACGCCGAGCAGAAGGACGACGCAGAGCAGCGCGAGCGGCGGAACGTCCGCGACGCTCAGGAAACGAACCGGCGCGCCGGACGGATGCGACTCGGGCGGACGGCCGAACGCCATCGGGATGACGATCCTCCACATCCCGACGAAGACGATCCCGAGCGTCAACAGAAAGATCGCCAGGGACCACCAGCGGCCATTGGCGCCCAGAACGGTCATGACGGAAAACTCGCTGACGAAGGTCCCGAACGGCGGAACGCCGCAAATCGCGAGAAACCCCGCAATCCAGAGCAACCCCGTCATCGGGGCGACGCGAATCACGCCGGTGACGGTTCTCGTGGACTTCGTGTGATACGCGCCGAGGATGGTCCCCGCGACGAGGAACAGCGCCCCCTTCGTCAGGGAGTGGTTCAGCGCGTGCAGCAGCCCTCCGAACGACGCGCCCGCTCCGGCGGCGATCGCGAGGATTCCCATGTGCTCGATGCTCGAATAGGCGAGAAGGCGCTTGAAGTCCGCCTGCTGGAGGATGAACCAGCCCGCGAGGAACATCGACCCCAGGCCGAACGCGATGAGCAGGCCGTTGCTGTAGTCCCCTATTCCGGCGCGGACCAGGATGGCGTTCGTCCGCAGGATGCCGAGGAACGCGCAGTTGAGCAGCGCGCCCGAAAGCAGCGCCGACACGGGCGACGGGGCTTCGCTGTGCGCGTCCGGCAGCCAGGTGTGCATCGGCGCGAGTCCCATCTTCGTCCCGTACCCCACGAGGATGAACGCGAAGGCGACCTTCAGCCACACGGGATGGAGCGACGCCGCGTGCGCCGCGAGCCCCCGGAAGGTCAGGGGCAGGCCGTAGGTCGCCGGATGGAACGCAATCGAAACGGCGAGCGCCGTATTGCCGACCAGCGCGATCGCGATGCCCACCGAGCAGATCAGAAGGTACTTCCACGCGGCCTCGAGGGAACGCGACGAGCGCTGATAGCTGATCATCGGCGCGCTCGCAAGCGTCGTGGCCTCGATGGCCATCCAGAACACGCCCGTGTGAAGGCTCAGGATCGCAAGCGTCGTCGTGCCGAGAAAGAAGAGCATGGAGCACGTGAAGACGGCCTCGCGCGACAAACGGCCCCGTCGCTCCTCGGGAAGCTCGTGTCCGCGCAGATACGTGACCGTCGCGAACGAGGACGCCGCGAAGAGCGCGCTCGTGACGAGCAGGAACAGCAGCGAAAGCGCGTCCAGCCCGAGCCACCGTCCCGCGGTCGGTTCGAGGCCGGCCGTCCAGAGCGCGAGCGAACAGGCAAGATGAAAAAACGAGACGGCCGTAATCAGCCGCCGCCGCACGCGGTCCGATGCGATTCCCAGGCTCGCGAGCCCGGCCAGAAACGGCGTGAAAAGCAGGATCCGGAGCATCATGCGATCAATCCCTCAATTCGGAAAGCCGGTCGATATCGATATGTTTGAACTCCTGCCGGATATGCAGGATGATGACGCCCATGATGAATACGCCGACGAAGACGTCCAGCAAAACGCCCGTCTCGACGATCAGCGGCCCGTGGACCGCGAGCGCCGGGGCGAGGACATAGACGCCGTTCTCCATTGCGAGGTAGCCGATGGCCTGGGAGATCGCCTTGCGACGCGCCACGATCAGGAAGAGCCCCGTGATCATGGAGATCAGGGCCGCGGCGACCACGAGCGGGTCGGCGGCGCCGTCCGGCATCGGAAGCTGCGCGGCGGCCCAGATGGAGAACCCCGTGACGATCAGTCCGATGAACAGCGACACGCGATACCCGACGAGAGGCTCCACCTCGCGGCGGATTCCGGCGGACCGGAGCGCGCGCGTCATCATCACGGGCAAAACCGCGCACTTGACGAGTCCCGTGACGGACAGGAACGTCCACCCCTCCCACGACAGGGCCCCCTCGCGTGAAACCACCGCGAGGCACACGAGAAGGAACGCCTGCAGGGCGACCCCGCGGATCAGGCTGTCCAGGCGGGACGTCGCGAACATCCGCAGATTGACGAGAAACAGCAGCGCAATGACGAGCTGATCGGTCATCGTTTCACCTCACCACCCACATGATCCAGAGGGTCGACATCACGAACGCGATTCCCAGCAGCAGGGGCACGCGCCCCATTTTCAGCCGGGCCATCAGGGACTCGACGAGCCCCACGCAGATCTGGAGCACCGCCATGGACGCGAGCGAAACGCCCGCGTCCAGCCAGAAGGATCCGGTCGAGACCGGGAAGACGATTCCCGTGATCAGCAGGCCGAGCGCCCAGAGCTTGAGCGCCCCGGCGTACTCGATGAACGCAAGGTCGACGCCGCAGTGATCGAGGACCATGACCTCGTGGATCATCGTGAGTTCGAGGTGCGTCGTCGGGTCGTCCACCGGGATTCGCGCGTTCTCCGTCAGGTAGACGATCACGAACGCGGCCAGGATGAAGATCATCGCCGGAAGGTGCGAGCCAAGAAACGCCGAGTTCCCGAGCCGTCCGTAGATTCCGCTGAGCGATACGCTTCCGGTGATCGCGCCGAGCCCGGCCACGCCGAGCAACAGCGCCGGCTCGCTCAGCGCCGAGAAAAACGCCTCGCGGTTCGCGCCCATCCCCTCGAAGCTCGACCCCGTGTCGAGCGCGGCCAGAATCGTGAAGAAGCGCCCGAGGGCGAGAAGATACGCCATCAGCAGAACGTCGCCTTCGAAGTGCAGCAACGCGGGGTTCCCCCCGAACGGGACCAGGCAGAGCGCGCCGAACATCGTCGCCAGCGTGACGACCGGCCCGGCCCGGAACATCCATGTCGTCGTCGTGCTGTACACCGCGCCCTTGCGAAGCAACCGCGCGAGGCTCCAGTAGGGCTGGAGCAGCGGAGGCCCCTGCCGTCCGGCCATGCGCGCCTTCGTCCGGTTGATGAGCGTCCGCAGGAACGGCGCGAGAATCAGCGCGAGGGTCACGCCGAAAAGCGCGGCGAAGAAATCGGCGATCATAGCAGGCTCCAGACGAGCACCGCAACCAGCGCGAGGACGACGTAAAAGACATAGACGTGCGTCCCTCCCTGCTGGATCCGGCGCATCCGCACCGCGACGCGCGCGAACGCGGCGAAGAGCGGCGTGTAGAACCGGTGCATGAAGAGTCCCGGCGTGTGCGTCATGAAGCTGGACCGTCCGGGCAGATACCCTGCCGGCCAGTCTCCGCCCAGTTCGGAGCGGAGCAGGGATCGGAAGGCCGCGATAATCGGCTGCGCGAACGACGACCCGGTGTACTGCATTCGCGGCGTTCCGTGCGGATAGCCGCACCCCCAGGTCGGTCCCGTGCGGACGACGCGCCCCGCCAGAAGACGGTCCCGGAGCCGCCACAGCCCGTAGACCGCCGCGGCCAGAACGAGCGCGGCCAGGGTGACGTTGAGGTAGACCGCGGAGGCCTCGCGCAGCGGCGCCATGTCGGGCGCAGCCATCGCGAGCGGATGGATCCGGGCGGCCACGGAAGCGACAAGGAGCATCAGCAGGCTTCCGCCGAGGCCGAATACCGCGCAGAGTGCGGCGAGAATCGTCACGGGAACGGACATATCCCGTCCGGGATCGGTCGCGGACGAACCGCATCCGGAACGCGGCTCCCCGAGGAACACCGCGCCGTAGACCTTCGTGAAGCACATCGCCGCGAGCCCGCCGATCAGGGCGAGCGTCGAAATGACGACGAATCCGCCGACGCGCGGGTTCACCGACGGAAGCCCCTGCGGCAGCACGCTCCAGTACGACGCGAGATAGATCAGGAACTCGCCGACGAAGCCGTTCAGCGGCGGAAGCCCGCACACGGCCGCGCAGGCGACCAGAAAGAGCGCCGCCGTCCGGGGCATGCGCTTCTGCACGCCGCCGAGCAGGTCGATCTCGCGTGTGCCGACGGCCTGAATGACCGCCCCGGCGCCGAGGAAGAGGCAGGACTTGAACACCGCGTGGTTCAGAACGTGAAGCAGCGCGCCCGCCATCGCGAACAGCGCCACCGGACCGACGGAGTGAACGCCGAAGACGCTCATTCCGAGTCCGAGACAGATGATTCCGATATTCTCCACGCTGCTGTAGGCCAGAAGCCGTTTCAGGTCGTGCTGCACAAGCGCGTAGATCACGCCGCCGAGGCCGGACGCGATGCCGATGCCGATCAGCACCCATCCCCACCAGGCGGGCCAGTCGTTTGCGAGAACCATCACGCGAAGCAGGCCGTAGATTCCGGTCTTGATCATGACGCCGCTCATCAGGCCCGACACGTGCGACGGGGCCGCAGGGTGCGCCTCGGGAAGCCAGACGTGAAGTCCGAAAAAGCCCGCCTTCGCCCCGAAGCCGACAACCGCCAGCACGAAGACGACATCCGCGACGCCGCCGAGCCCGTCGAAATCGCCGAAGTCGAACGAGCCGCACCGGCTTCCGAGCAGGACGAACATCGCGAACAGAAAGGCCGTCCCGAGGTGCGTCGCAACCAGGTAGATCCACCCCGCCCGCTGGACCTCGTGTTCCTCATGCTCGAACACGACGAGGAAGAAGGCCGCCATCGACATGATCTCCCAGGCCAGCAGGAAGAGCAGTCCGTCCGACGCGAGCAGCACGAAGAGCATCCCCCCCGTGAGCAGCTGGAGGAAAAAGCCGCACGCGTCGGTCTCGCGGGGACGGTCGTGGCGCCGCAGATACCCCGTACCGTAAAAAGAGACGATCGGAGAGACGAGAATGACGGGAAGGGCGAACCATGCGGAGAGCAGATCCAGATGCAGATGGAACGAACCGACCGGCAGACTCCAGGCGGCCCGCAGGTCGACGGGCGTTCCGCCCGCGAGGACGTACAGGACCGGAATGAGCGCGCACAGCGACGCCGCGGCGCTCCCGAACGGAACGATTCTCGTCCCCCACGCGGGATGTCGCCCCATCGCGAGCGACGCCAGCCCCGAAAGAAGATATATGAGAAGAGACAACAGGAGAAAGAATGCCACCGTACACCCTCGCCTTCCGGGAAGTCCGAATCGAAATCCCGCCCGAGCCGCCGTAAATCCGACACACGCGTACGGGCGCACGATTTGAGATTCTATGCCTTTATCGGCGCTTTGTCACGAACCATTGTCATTATCGCGCAAAGGAACAAAAATGTCAGCGCTCGTCCGAAAAATCGTCCGCGGGAACGTCCGTCCGGCGGCGCTACGACGCCGCGATAATCTCCAGAACGCACCGCAACAACACGTTCGCGCCGTTGACCAGGTCTTCCGGTTCGGTGCGCTCTTCGGGGCAATGACTCCTGCCGCCGATCGACGGAACGAAAATCATCGCCGTCGGACAGACCCGGTGCATGAACTGCGCGTCGTGCCCCGCGCCGCTCGGCATGAAGAGCGTCGAAAGATCCAGCCCCCGGGCCGCGCGCTCGACGACCTGCGTCATGAACGGAAGGAAACGGACCGGCAGCGCGTCCACCTTCTGCTCCAGTTCGAACGGAACGCAATGCTTTTCGGCGATGCGCCGGACCAGATCCTCGACCCGCCGCTTGCCCCGCTCGAACAGGTCGTCGTCGTACTGGCGGAAGTCGATCGTGAAGAACGCCTCCGAAGGAATGACGTTCACCACGTCGGGAACGACACGGATCCGCCCCATCGTCGCGACCGTCCCGCTCCCGAGTTCCCGCGCGAGGGCGCGAAGTTCGCAGCAGAGGTCCGAGGCGGCGAGCAGCGCGTCTTTGCGATACTCCAGCGGAGTCGTGCCCGCGTGATTCGCTTCGCCGCCGAAACGTCCGTACCACCAGGAGATCCCCTGGATTCCCCGGACGATGCCGATCTGAATCTTTTCCCTGTCGAGAACGGGCCCCTGCTCGACGTGCAGTTCGAGGTACGCGGACGCCTCGATCCTGCCCTTCCCCGAGTAGCCGATCCGGTCCAGCTCCTCGCGCACGGAGATCCCGTCGTCATCCATCGCGCGATACGCGCGGTCGATATCGAGAAGCCCGGACACGTACAGGCTGCCCATCATGTCCGGCTGGAACCGGGCGCCTTCCTCGTTCGTAAAGGCCGCAACCGCCACGGGCTGCTGCGGCTCCACGCCGTGATCGTTCAGCGTCCGGATCACTTCGAGTCCCGCCAGAACGCCGAACGCCCCGTCATACGCCCCGGCGTCGCA
>ERZ1645192.680-NODE-680-length-28268-cov-9.346152_pt1 | contig 28268 bp, 39 predicted proteins | sample MGYA00575354_ERZ1645192 | MGnify/ENA primary metagenome ERZ1645192 (study PRJEB40844, sample SAMN11349763) | freshwater sediment metagenome | isolation source: river sediment | host: Sediment | place: India: Faizupur Khadar , New Delhi | collected 2017-02-21 ... | reverse complement strand
ATCCGCGAGGGTGGTCGCACCGTCGGCGCCGGCGTCGTCGCCAAGATCATCGAGTGAGCGCCATGACCACGACTGCCAGCCAGCGCATCCGCATCCGCCTGAAGGCGTTCGATCACCGGCTGATCGATCAGTCGGCGCGGGAAATCGTCGAGACCGCCCGGCGCACCGGCGCTCAGGTGCGCGGCCCGATCCCGCTGCCGACCAAGATCGAGCGCTTCACCGTGCTGGTCTCGCCGCACGTCAACAAGGACGCCCGCGATCAGTACGAATTGCGCACCCACAAGCGGCTCATGGACATCGTAGACCCCACCGACAAGACGGTGGACGCGCTGATGAAGCTCGACCTCGCCGCCGGCGTGGACGTGCAAATCAAGCTGAACTAGGCGGCTGGCAAACCGGGCCACGAGGGGCGGCCTTCCCTTCCTCTGGCCCGAAGTCGCCCATATCCGAGGTTACTAAAAGATGGCACTAGGACTCATCGGCCGCAAGGCCGGTATGACGCGCCTGTTCACGGAGGACGGTGTTTCGATTCCCGTCACCCTGATCGAGGTCGAGCCGAACCGCGTGACTCAGGTCAAGACCGAGGAAACCGACGGTTATCGCGCCCTGCAAATCACGGTCGGCACCCGCCGCGCCAGCCGGGTGACCAAGCCTATGGCTGGTCATTTCGCCAAAGCTGGCGTCGAGCCGGGACGCGGCCTGTGGGAATTCCGCCTGGCGGAGGGCGAGGGCGCTGACATCGGCGTCGGGGCCGAACTGAAAGCGGATCTGTTCCAGGCCGGCCAGAAAGTGGACGTGACCGGCACCACCATCGGCAAGGGCTTCGCCGGCGCCATCAAGCGCCATCATTTCCGCAGCCAGCGCGCCAGCCACGGCAACTCGCTGTCCCATCGCGCCCCCGGCTCCATCGGTCAGAACCAGAGTCCGGGCCGGGTGTTCAAGGGCAAGAAGATGGCCGGCCATCTCGGCGCGGCGCGGCGTTGCATCCAGAACCTGGAAGTGGTGCGGGTAGACGCCGAGCGCAATCTGCTGGCGATCAAGGGAGCGGTGCCCGGCGCCAAGGGCGGCGATGTCATGATCAAGCCCGCTGTGAAAGTGCGCCGGTAAGGAGACGAGACATGGAACTTCAGATCAAGAATGCGAGCGGCGCGGCTTCGGGCCAGATCGCCGTCGCTGATGAAACTTTTGCCCGGCCGTTCAATGAGGCCCTGGTGCATCAGGTGGTCGTGGCGTATCTGGCGGGGGGCCGGGCTGGCACCCGCGCCCAGAAGAACCGTTCCGACGTGAGCGGCGGCGGCGCCAAGCCCTGGCGGCAGAAAGGCACCGGTCGCGCCCGCGCCGGCTCCAGTCGCAGCCCGATCTGGCGGGGCGGCGGCGTGACCTTCGCGGCCCGGCCGCAGGATCATTCGCAAAAGGTCAACCGCAAGATGTACCGCGCCGCGATGCGCGCTATCTTCTCCGAACTGCTGCGCCAGGACCGCCTGCTGGTGGTGGACGCGCTGGATATGCCGGAGATCAAGACCAAACGCATGGTCGAGCAACTGGCGGCGCTGGGTCTGGCCGAGCAGCGGCGGGTGCTGCTGGTGGCTGAGGAAGTGGATATGAACTTGTACCTCTCGGCGCGCAATCTGCCGGGCGTGGCGGTCAGCGACGTGCATGGTCTGGATCCGGTCAGCCTGGTCGGATCGGACGCAGTAGTGATGACAGTGGACGCGGTGAAGAGCGTCGGGGAGTGGCTGGCATGAACGAGGAACGCTTGCTGAAGGTTCTGCTGGCGCCGCACGTGTCCGAGAAGAGCAATCGCCTGACGGATCGCTATAACCAGGTGGCGTTCAAGGTGGCGCGCGACGCGACCAAGCCGGAAATCAAGGATGCCGTGGAGCTGTTGTTCAAGGTCAAGGTCACGGGCGTGACGGTTCTCAACGTCAAGGGCAAGCGCAAGCGGTTCGGCGCGCTGACCGGGCGGCGTTCGGACTGGAAAAAGGCTTACGTTTCCCTGGAAGCCGGTCACGAAATTGATTTCCTGACGGCGCAGTGAGCGGACGCCTACGAGAGATAAGGTAAACCACCATGCCCATCGTCAAAACCAAACCCACTTCGCCCGGCCGGCGCTTCGTGGTCAAGGTCGTTACCCCTGAGCTGCACAAGGGCCGACCCCATGCGCCGCTGCTGGAAAAACAGACCCGGAACGGCGGCCGCAACAACATGGGCCGGATCACCACCCGGCATCAGGGCGGCGGCCACAAGCAGCATTACCGGCTCGTTGATTTCAAGCGCGACAAGGACAACATTCCCGCCAAGGTCGAACGGCTGGAATACGATCCCAACCGCAGCGCCCACATCGCGTTGCTGCTCTACGCCGACGGCGAACGCCGCTACATCATTGCGCCGCGCGACGTCAAGGCGGGCGCGGTTCTGCTGTCCGGTCCGGCGGCGCCGATCAAGGCGGGCAACGCCTTGCCGTTGCGCAACATCCCGGTCGGCAGTCAGGTGCACTGCGTGGAACTGCGGCCCGGCAAGGGCGCGCAACTGGCCCGCAGCGCCGGCGCCTCGATGCAATTGATCGCCCGCGAAGGCAACTACGCCACCCTGCGGATGCGTTCCGGCGAAATCCGCAAAGTGCATGCGGACTGCAAGGCCACCATCGGCAGCGTCGGCAACGAGGAACACAACCTGCGCTCGCTCGGCAAGGCCGGCGCCAAGCGCTGGCGGGGGATTCGCCCCACCGTGCGCGGCGTCGCCATGAACCCGGTGGATCATCCGCACGGCGGCGGCGAGGGCCGCACCTCCGGCGGGCGCCATCCGGTGTCGCCGTGGGGCGTGCCGACCAAGGGCTACAAGACCCGCTCGAACAAGCGCACCGACCGCCTGATCGTGCGCCGGCGTAAAGCGAAATAAGAGGAATCAGTCCAGTGCCACGTTCGATCAAAAAAGGGCCGTTTGTAGACCTCCACCTGGTTAAGAAGGTGGAGCAGGCGGTTGCCGCCAATATCAAGCGGCCGATTAAGACCTGGTCGCGGCGGTCGATGATCCTGCCCGAAATGATCGGGTTGACCATCGCCGTGCATAACGGTCGCCAGCACGTGCCGATTCTGGTCACGGAGAACATGGTGGGTCACAAGCTGGGCGAGTTCGCCGCCACCCGCACCTATCGCGGGCACGCGGCGGACAAGAAGTCCAAATAAAGGAGGCGAACCATGCAAGCTGTCGCGATCATGAAACAAGCGCACATTTCGCCGCAAAAGGCCCGGCTGGTCGCCGATCAGGTGCGTAGCCTGCCGGTGGACCGCGCTCTGAATCTGCTGAAATTCAGCGATAAGAAGGCGGCCCCGCTGATTCGGAAGGTGCTGGAATCGGCCATCGCCAACGCCGAAAACAACCAGGGCGCCGACGTCGACGAACTGAAAGTCGCGGCGATCTGTGTGGACTGCGGTCCGGTGATGAAGCGGATGCACGCCCGCGCCAAGGGCCGGGGCAACCGCATCGTCAAGCGCACCAGTCACATTACCGTCACCGTGGCCGAGCGATAGGAGCGCAAACGACATGGGTCAAAAAGTCAGCCCCACCGGGATTCGCCTGGGCATCGCCACCGACTGGACGTCCAAATGGTATGCCAATAGCAAGAATTTCCCCGATCTGCTGGAAACCGATCTGAAAGTCCGCCAGTTCCTGAAAAAGAAACTGGCCAACGCCTCGGTCAGCCGGATTCAGATCGAGCGGCCCGCCCGCCTGGCGCGTATCACCGTCCACACCGCCCGGCCCGGCGTGGTGATCGGCAAGAAGGGCGAGGATATCGAAGCGCTGCGCAAGGCCGTCGCCAGGATGATGAAGTTGGACGTCAAGGATTTGCAGATCAATATCGAGGAGATCCGCAAGCCGGAACTGGATGCCCAGTTGGTGGCCGAAGGCGTGGCCCAGCAGTTGGAGCGCCGCATCATGTTCCGGCGGGCGATGAAGCGCTCGGTGACTAACGCCATGCGCCTGGGCGCGCTCGGGATCAAAATCCAGGTTTCGGGCCGGTTGAACGGCGCTGAAATCGCCCGCAGCGAGTGGACCCGCGAAGGCCGAGTGCCGTTGCACACCCTGCGCGCCAACATTGATTACGGCCTGGCCGAAGCCCAGACCACCTACGGCGTGATCGGGATCAAGGTCTGGATCTTCAAGGGCGAAGTGTTCGGGTTCGACCGGCCGGGCGAGGCCAAGCCCGAAAAGGCGGCGGCCTGAGCGCCTGGAACTGGTGCGGAACTCCGCCCTGCGGAATTCCCTGTTGATAGACGAGACGGAACATGTTACAGCCGAAAAGAACGAAATTCCGCAAGCAGCGCAAGGGGCGCAATACCGGCGTCGCCACCAGCGGCACGCAGGTGAGTTTCGGCGAGTACGGGTTGAAATGCGCCACCCGCGGCAGGCTGACCGCCCGCCAGATCGAAGCCGCGCGCCGCGCCATCAACCGCTTCATCAAGCGCGGCGGCAAGGTGTGGATCCGCATTTTCCCCGACAAGCCGATCACCAAGAAACCGCTGGAAGTGCGCATGGGCAGCGGCAAGGGCGGCGTCGAGTTTTGGGTGGCGCCGGTCAAGCCGGGCCGCGTATTGTATGAAGTGGAAGGCGTGACCGAGGACGTCGCCCGGCAGGCGTTCCGCCTGGCGGCGGCCAAGCTCCCGGTGCGGACGGTCTTTGTGACCCGGACGGTGATGTGATGAAGGCGAGCGAACTGCGACAGAAAAGCGTGGATGAGCTGAAGCAGGAATTGCTGGCGCTGTTGCGCGAACAGTTCAACCTGCGGATGCAGAAGGCCACCAATCAAACCACCAAGTCCCATTTGTTCCAGCAGGCGCGGCGCAATATCGCGCGGGTCAAGATGGTGTTAGGCGAGAAGGCGAAACAGGCATGACGACGGACACCCCGGTGGAGCGCGCCCTGAGCGGGCGCGTGACCAGCAACAAAATGGACAAGACCATCACCGTGGCGATTGAGCGGCTGGTCAAGCATCCCGTTTACGGCAAATACGTTCGCCGGACCACCAAGCTGCACGCTCACGACGAGAACAACGAGTGCCGGATTGGTGACCTGGTGACCATCAAGCAGTGTCGGCCGCTGTCCAAGACCAAGACCTGGACGCTGGTCGCGGTGGTTAATCGCGCGCAATAAAACCGGCCGGGCCTGTCGGGACGCCGGCGTTTTCCCTCATCCGTGAACGGAATGTAGAACCATGATTCAGATGCAAACAATGTTGGAAGTCGCCGATAACAGCGGCGCTCGCCGGCTGATGTGCATCAAGGTGCTGGGCGGCTCCCATCGCCGCTACGCGCAGATTGGCGACATCATCAAGGTCAGCATCAAGGACGCCATCCCCCGTGGCAAGGTCAACAAGGGCGAGGTGTACAACGCCGTGGTGGTGCGCACCCGCAAGGGCGTGCGCCGTCCCGACGGCTCGCTGATCCGCTTCGACGGCAACGCCGCGGTGCTGCTCAACAACAAGCTGGAGCCGATCGGCACCCGTATTTTCGGGCCGGTCACCCGCGAGTTGCGCAGCGAGCGATTCATGAAAATTATTTCCCTGGCCCCGGAAGTGCTGTGAGGCGGGAGGAAGACGACCATGCGTAGAATTCGAAAGGACGATGAAGTCGTCGTCATCGCTGGCAAGGACAAGGGCCGGCGCGGCAAGATCGTGCGAGTGATGGATGAGGAGCGGGTGATCGTGGCCGGGGTCAACCTGGTCAAGCGGCATACCAAGCCCAATCCGGCGCGCAACGTGGCGGGCGGCATCGTCGAACGCGAGGCGGCGATTCACGTTTCCAACGTGATGCTGTTCAACCCGCTCACCAGGAAGGGCGACCGGGTCGGGTTCCGGGTGCTGGAGGACGGCCGCAAGGTGCGCTACTTCAAGTCCAACAACGAAGTCGTGGATGTGTGAGGAGACGCCCGTGGCCCGATTGCAACAATATTATCGCGAGACCGTGGCGCCCAAATTGCGCGAGCAGTTCAGCTATCGCAACGTCATGGAAGTGCCCCGCATCACCAAGATCACCCTGAACATGGGCGTGGGCGAGGCAGTGGCCGACAAGAAGATCATGGAGCACGCGGTGGGCAATATGGCCCAGATCGCCGGCCAGAAACCGATTGTGACGCTGTCGCGCAAGTCCATCGCCGGCTTCAAGATCCGCGAGGGCTGGCCGATTGGCTGCAAGGTCACCTTGCGGCGTGACCGGATGTACGAGTTCCTGGATCGGCTGGTCAACATCGCCATCCCGCGCATCCGCGATTTTCGCGGCTTCAGCGCCCGCGCCTTCGACGGGCGCGGCAATTACAGCCTCGGCGTGCGCGAGCAGATCATTTTCCCGGAAATTGATTACGACAAGATTGATGCCATTCGTGGCCTCGATATCACCATCACCACCACCGCGCGCACCGACGCGGAAGGACGCGCCTTGTTGGCGGCGTTCAATTTCCCGTTCCGGAACTGAGGATCAGGCCGTGGCCAAACTGAGCATGAAAAACCGCGAAATCAAGCGGGCGCGCATCGTCGAGCAATATGCCGCCCGGCGGACCGAATTGAAGGAAACCATCCGCGATCCGGCCAACAGCGACGAGCAGCGGCGCGAAGCGCAGAAGCGTTTGCAGATGTTGCCGCGCGACGCCAGTCCGAGCCGGCTGCGCAATCGCTGCCGGCTGACCGGCCGGCCGCACGGCTTTTATCGCAAGTTTGGCCTGGGCCGGAACAAGCTGCGCGAAGCGACCATGCGCGGCGACGTGCCCGGTCTGCGCAAGGCGAGCTGGTAATTAGTAGCTTTTCCCCTCCTTGGCCAAGGAGGGGTGGCGCGAAGCGCCGGAGTGGTTTGAAGCGGCGATTCCATCAGTCCGACAGAATCGCCATAGAGACGCCTTAAGTTCAGGGTTTGCCCCGCCGCCGGCGGAGGCCCCGACACTGACCACGTGGAGACATTTAAGTAATGAGTATGACGGACCCCATCGCGGATATGCTGACGCGCATCCGCAATGCCCAGGCCGCCGCCAAGACCCAGGTGAGCATGCCGTCTTCCAAGGTGAAGAAGGCCATCGCTCAGGTATTGCGCGACGAGGGCTACATCAGCGATTTCGCAGTGGCGCAAACCGCCCCAAGCAAAGCCGAGTTGACCATCGCGCTCAAGTATTTCGAGGGCCAGCCGGTGATCGACCGGATCGAGCGGGTCAGCCGTCCTGGCCGGCGGGTGTTCTGCGGCAAGGATGAACTGCCCAAGGTCATGGGTGGCCTGGGTGTGGCCATCGTGTCCACACCCCGGGGCCTGATGAGCGACCGCGCCGCCCGCGCCGCCGGACATGGCGGCGAAGTGCTGTGCGTCGTGGCGTAGAGGAGCGCTCTCATGGCAAGCGTCGTCAAGGAACAGAAAATTCGCACTTCGCGCGTCGGCAAGAAACCGATTCCCATCCCGGCGGGCGTGAGCGTCACTATCGAAGGTCAGGCGGTCGCCCTCAAGGGGGCCAAAGGCGCGGCGGAACTGCGCGTGCATCCGTGGGTTGTGGTGCAGCAGGAAGGCGGCGAGATCAAGGTCGCTCCGCGCCTGGTCACCAACGATGGCAAGCATCGGGCCATGACCGGCACCATGCGCGCCCTGCTCAACAACATGATGATCGGCGTCACCCAGGGGTTCGAGCGCAAGCTGCAACTGGTCGGCGTCGGCTACAAGGCGCAGGCCCAGGGCAAGGTGCTGAACCTGACGCTGGGGTTCTCTCACCCCATCGAGTTCAAGGTTCCGGAAGGGATCACCATCGAAACGCCGACCCAGACCGAAATCAGGATTCGGGGCGTGGACAAGCAGCAGGTCGGCGAAGTCGCCGCCCAGATCCGCGCCTACCGGCCGCCGGAACCCTACAAGGGCAAGGGCGTGCGTTATTCGGATGAAACCATCATCCTGAAAGAAGCCAAGAAGAAGTAAGGAGCCGCCATGGACAAGAAAGCAGCCGACAAGAAGGCCGCGCGTCTGCGGCGCGGATTGCGGGCCCGGCACAAGATTCGCGAACTGGGCGTCCATCGGTTGTGCGTGCATCGCACCCCGACCCATATTTACGCCCAGCTCATCAGCCCGGCCCCGACTGGCGACCGGACCCTGGCCGCCGCTTCGACTCTGGAGCCGGCGCTGCGCCAGAGCCTCAAGAGCACCGGCAATATTGAGGCGGCCAAGGCGGTGGGCAAGGCCATCGCCGAGAAGGCCAAGGCGGTGGGCGTGACCCGGGTGGCGTTCGACCGCTCCGGCTTCAAGTATCACGGCCGGGTCAAGGCGCTGGCTGACGCCGCCCGCGAGAACGGTTTGGAGTTTTAAGGAGCAGACATGGCGACGAACGTGGAAGGTTCCCAGAACAGCGACGGCCTGCAGGAAAAGCTGATCACCGTCAACCGGGTGGCCAAGGTGGTCAAGGGTGGCCGGCAGTTCGGTTTCACCGCGCTGACCGTGGTGGGCGACGGCAACGGCCGGGTCGGCCTGGGTTACGGCAAGGCCCGCGAGGTGCCGATGGCCATCCAGAAAGCGATGGACAAGGCTCGCAAGAACATGTGTGGCGTCCCGCTGAACGGCACGACCCTGCAATACGCGGTGACGTCCCAGCATGGGGCCGCGCGGGTATTCATGCAGCCAGCGTCTGAAGGCACCGGCATCATCGCCGGCGGCGCCATGCGCGCCGTGTTCGAGGTGGTGGGCGTCAAGGACGTGCTGGCCAAGTGCATCGGCTCGCGCAATCCCATCAACGTGGTGCGGGCGACCATCCGTGGCCTGAGCGCCATGAAATCGCCCGATTACCAGGCCGCCAAGCGCGGCAAGACCGTGGACGAGATTCGGAGTTGAAGCCCATGGCCGACAAGTTGAAAGTGACTCTGGTCAAGAGCGCGCATGGCCGGCTGGCCGCGCACCAGGCCTGCGTGCGCGGGCTGGGACTGCGGCGAACCCACAGCAGCGCGGTGGTGATCAATACCCCGGAAAATCGCGGCATGATTCGCAAGGTGTCGTATCTGCTGAAAGTCGAGGAGGCCTGAACCATGCGTCTCAATACCCTCAAGCCGGCGCCGGGCAGCCGGCCGGACAAGCAACGGGTCGGACGCGGCATCGGTTCCGGCCTCGGCAAGACCGCTGGCCGCGGTCACAAGGGCCAGCATGCCCGGGCCGGCGGCTATCACAAGGTCGGTTTTGAAGGCGGCCAGATGCCCTTGCAGCGGCGCTTGCCCAAGCGCGGCTTCCGCTCGATGACCGCCAAGGACACCGCCGAGGTGCGACTGCACGATCTGGCCAGGCTCTCCGCCGAGGTCATTGATCTGGTGGCGCTCAAGGCGGCTAACGTCGTGCCAGTCTTCGCCAAAAAGGCCAAGGTGATTCTCTCCGGCAAGCTGGAAAAACCCGTGACCCTGCGCGGCCTGGCGCTGACGAAAGGCGCCCGGGACGCGGTGCTGGCGGCTGGCGGAACCATTCAAGAGTAGCCACGATGGCCGCCGCCCTGCCGGATCTCGGCAAAATGACCGAACTGCGCCAACGCCTCCTGTTTTTGCTGGGGGCGCTGGTGGTGTTTCGCATCGGCGCGCACATCCCGGTGCCGGGCATCGACCCGAACGCGATGGCGCAACTGTTCGACCAGCAGCGCGGCACCATCCTCGACATGTTCAACATGTTTTCGGGCGGCGCGCTGGGTCGGTTGAGCCTGTTCGCACTCGGGGTGATGCCCTATATCTCGGCCTCCATCATCCTGCAATTGATGTCCATGGTGGTGCCGGCGCTGGAGCAGTTGCGCAAGGAGGGTGGCGCGGCGGGCCGTCACACCCTGACCCGCTACACCCGTTATCTCACGGTCGTGCTGGCGGCGTTCCAGGCTATCGGCGTCAGCATCGCCATCCAGGGCCAGATGGTGGGCAACACCTCGGTCGTGATCGCGCCGGGGATCGGCTTCCTCATGACCGCAACGATCAGCCTGGTGACCGGGACGATGTTCCTGGTCTGGCTGGGCGAGCAGGTGACCGAGCGCGGCATCGGCAACGGCATCTCGATGCTGATCTTCGCCGGCATCGTCGCTGGCCTGCCGCAGGCGGTGGGTGGCACTCTGGAACTGGCCCGGACCGGCGAACTGCACGTCATGCTGGTGCTGTTCCTGCTGGCGCTGACGATCCTGGTCACCGGCTTTGTGGTGTTCGTCGAACGCGGCCAGCGGCGGATCACGGTCAACTACGCCAAGCGCCAGCAGGGCCGCAAGGTGTACGCGGCCCAGACCACCCATCTGCCGTTGAAGCTGAACATGTCGGGCGTCATTCCGCCGATCTTCGCGTCCAGCCTGATCCTGTTTCCGGCCACGCTGGGCAGTTGGTTCGGCAACGCCCCGAACATGGAATGGTTGCGCGACATCAGTTCGACCCTGTCGCCGGGGCAACCGCTGTACGTGTTGTGCTACGCCGGCCTGATCATCTTCTTCTGCTTTTTCTACACCGCCCTGGTGTTCAATTCCAAGGAAACCGCCGACAACCTGAAAAAGTCCGGTGCGTTCATTCCGGGAATCCGGCCGGGGATGCAGACGGCGAACTACATCGACAAGGTGCTGACCCGGCTGACCCTGGTGGGCGCCGTTTACATCACCGCCGTTTGCCTGCTGCCCGAGTTCCTGATCCTGTACTGGCGGGTGCCGTTCTATTTCGGCGGCACCTCGCTGTTGATCATCGTGGTGGTGGTCATGGATTTCATGGCCCAGGTCCAGGCGCATCTGATGTCGCATCAGTACGAGAGCCTGCTGAAGAAGAGCAGCTTCAAGGGTCAGGGCTGGTCGCGCTGAGCGAAAACCGTTAATCGAACGCCGCCTGCGTGCGGCGTCCTGAATCTGGAGAACAATGATGAAAGTGCGCGCCTCGGTGAAGAAAATTTGCCGCAACTGCAAGATCATTCGCCGCGACCGCGTGGTCCGGGTGATTTGTACGGACGCCCGCCACAAGCAGCGGCAGGGCTGAAAAACAACGGTCATTATTGATTTACAGCGCCGAGTGAATTAAATTCTCGCTTCTTTGCGCGGCGCGATGGGAGGAGTTTCAAGGCATGGCCCGTATTGCAGGCATCAACATTCCGGTCAACAAGCATGCGGTCATCGCGTTGCAGGCCATTTACGGCATCGGTTCGACCCGCGCCCAGCAGATTTGCGCGGCGGCCAACGTCGCCCCGAACCTCAAGGTCCGCGATCTGAGCGAACCCCAGGTGGACGCGCTGCGCGCCGAAGTGGCCAAGTACACGGTGGAAGGCGACTTGCGCCGCGAAGTGTCCATGAGCATCAAGCGGCTGATGGATCTGGGCTGCTATCGTGGCCTGCGCCACCGGCGCGGTTTGCCGGTGCGCGGCCAGCGCACCCGCACCAACGCCCGGACGCGCAAGGGTCCGCGCCGCGCGATCCGCAAGTAAGCGGTCGGAAAATTTCGGAATTCCCTTGGCATAGGTCGGAGCATGGCAAAACCGGTTACCAAGACGCGCAAGCGCGTCAAGAAAAATGTGGTGGATGGCATCGCCCATATCCACGCCTCGTTCAACAACACCATCATCACCATCACGGACCGGCAGGGCAATACGCTGGGATGGGCCACGTCGGGCGGTTCGGGTTTTCGCGGCTCCCGCAAGAGCACGCCGTTCGCGGCCCAGGTCGCCGCCGAGCGAGTGGGCGGGGTGGTCAAGGAATTTGGGGTCAAGAATCTGGAAGTCAACGTCAACGGGCCGGGGCCGGGCCGGGAATCGGCCGTGCGCGCCCTCAACGCCGCCGGGTTCAAAATCATCAGCATTATGGACGTGACGCCGATTCCGCATAACGGTTGCCGTCCCCCGAAGCGCCGGCGCGTCTAGTTCAGGAGTTCTATCGTGGCGAGATATCTCGGTCCCAAGTGCAAGCTCAGTCGCCGGGAAGGCGTTGATCTATCCCTGAAGTCGGCGGCGCGGGCGCTGGAATCCAAGTGCAATCTGGAGCGGCCACCGGGCCAGCACGGCGCGCGCCGTCCCCGGTTGTCGGATTATGGCTTGCAGTTGCGCGAAAAGCAGAAGCTGCGGCGCATTTACGGTGTATTGGAGCGGCAGTTCGTCAATTATTACAAGGAAGCGGCCCGCCGCAAGGGTTCCACCGGTGAGAACCTGTTGAGGTTGCTGGAATGCCGGCTGGATAATGTCGTGTACCGCATGGGGTTCGGCAGCACCCGCGCCGAGGCCCGGCAACTGGTTTCGCACCGGGCGGTTACCGTCAATGGCCAGCGGGTCAACATTCCGTCCTACCAGGTTCGGCCGGAGGATGTCGTGGCGATTCACGAAAAGAGCCGCACCCAGACCCGCATCCAGTATGCGCTGCAACTGGCTCAGGGCCATGGTGGCTTCGCTGAATGGGTGGAGGTGGACGCGGGCAAGATGAGCGGCGTCTTCAAGCGCGTTCCCGACCGCTCCGACTTGCCGGCGGATATCAATGAATCCCTGGTCGTGGAACTGTACTCCAAGTGAGCGATGCCGAGGGCAAACGGATGGTGGGCGCATTTGATCTGCTGAAACCGACCCGCGTCGAAGTGGAGAAGCTCGATTCGCAACGGGCGCGGGTAACCGTCGAGCCGCTGGAGCGGGGTTTTGGCTACACGCTCGGCAACGCCCTGCGGCGGATCCTGCTGTCCTCCATTCCCGGCGCCGCGATCGTCGAGTGCGAAATCGAAGGGGTGCTGCACGAGTATTCGACCATTGAGGGCGTGCAGGAAGATGTCATTGACATCCTGCTCAATTTGAAGGGCGTAGCGGTCACCCTGCAGGAAGGAGCCTCCGAAGCGACACTGACCCTGACCAAAAAGGGACCGGGGCCGGTGCTGGCGGGCGACATTGAACGGACCCATGCCGTCGAAATTATCAATCCACAACACGTCATTGCGCATCTGACCAAGAGCGGCGAGCTGAGTATGAGGCTCAAGGTCGAGCGTGGACGTGGTTACTGGCCAGCCACCCAACGGGAAGGGGCGGACAGCGAAAGTCGGACCATTGGACGGCTGCGCCTGGATGCGTCTTTCAGTCCGATTGAGCGGATCAGTTACCGGGTGGAAAACGCCCGCGTCGAACAACGCACCGATCTGGACAAGCTGGTGCTGATGCTGGAGACCAACGGCACCATTGACCCGGAGGACGCTATTCGCACGGCGGCGCGGATTCTGCTGGACCAGTTGTCGGTGTTCGTGGATCTGCGGGGCAAGAAGGATGAACCGCCGCCGCCGCCGCCGGTGGATATTGATCCGAGCCTGATGCAACCGGTGGACGATCTGGAACTGACGGTGCGGTCGGCCAACTGCCTGAAGGCGGAGAATATTTATTACATCGGTGATCTGGTGCAGCGGACTGAGGCGGAACTGCTCAAGACCCCGAATCTGGGCAAGAAATCGCTGACCGAAATCAAGGATGTGCTGGCCAAAAGGAGGTTGTCGCTGGGCATGAAGGTCGAGAACTGGCCGCCACCAGGTTTGAGTCTGGAACACGCCGAAGAACGGGCCGCTGCGCGGCGCGCGAATTTGGCCATCGAGACGGCGGAGGCGGAGAAGCCCTCCTCCCGCGCGGGACAGCGAACCGTAGTCAGCAGCGACGATGCTGAGGACGAGTAGAAAGCGCGATGCTGTCCGGCTTTTCCTTTTTCCCACTTTGTTATTCGCATTGCGAGTTTTGAGCTTCAAGGAATCCTAGTCATGCGCCATCGCAACGCCGGTCGCAAACTCAATCGCACCAGCAGCCATCGTAAGGCCATGTTCAGCAACATGGCCGCTTCGCTGTTCACCCACGAACTGATCCGGACCACGCTGCCCAAGGCCAAGGAACTGCGTCGCATTGCCGAACCACTGATTACCCTGTCCAAGGAAGACAGCGTGGCCCGGCGGCGGCTGGCGTTCGCCCGTCTGCGCGACCGGGACGTGGTGACCAAACTATTCAACGAACTGGGACCCCGTTATCAGACGCGGCCCGGTGGCTATCTGCGCATTCTGAAGTGCGGGTTTCGCAGCGGCGATAATGCGCCTATGGCGTATGTCGAACTGGTGGATCGGCCCGAAGCGGCGGCCAGTTGACCGGCGCTTTGCCGTTTTCATCAGCAAGCCGGGCGTTGTCCCGGCTTTTTTGTGCCCGCGCGATGGTGATGCTCTTCAGGTCAGCGCGCGGGTCGTGAGTTGCAGCAAATCCCACAGATCGAAAACGCGCGCCACGTAGGCGTCGTGCAAGTGGTAGTCGCCGCCCTGGCTGGTTAGCGCCTGTTCAAGCGCGTCCAGCAGTTTCATCAGCTTGCGTTGGTGCAGGCCCAGCGCCTGCTGGAGAGGATCGGCGATCACGCCAGCGCCGGCGCTCAGTACGCCCAGCGCTAGCATCAATCCGCCCGTGGTGGCGACCAACAGTCCGGCGGAGGCCGTGGCTGGGAAGAAGCCGTAGTACAGCGAGCCGAGGGCCGGCCCCAGCACGAAGTTGGCGATGGCCAGATGGTTGGCGATGGCGGCGGCGGCGACGCTGCCAATGGCCATGGCGCCAGGCGTGAACTGTTTGAAGGCGGCGACGCCGGCGGCCAGGCTGAGCAGGGAACCGGATAAATCAGCAGCGGCCGCGCGGTTGCTGGTGTAGGTGAGCAGATAGTCTTCGAGCCGCTGCCGAAAATTCTGGTGGTGAGCGAGTTCGTCCAGTCGAAGCAGTTCGGGAATCAATAACTCGCTGATGGTCGGGTGCGCCAGAATCGTTTCCAGCAAGGCGTCCCGGGTGCAGCGCCGTTCTCCCTGGTCAAAGGGCAGTTCCAGCAGTTCGCTGTAGATCAGCCACTCGATTTCGCGTTCGACATCGGTTTTGAACCCGGCAGGCAGGCGGTCCAGACAGTGGGCAAATCTTTCCAGGCGGAGCGCACGACTCAGCTTCGCGCCGCCGCGCGCCAGCAGGTGGGGAATGGCCCAAAGCACGTTGGCGGGGGTGCGCGCCAGGTCCAAACCCAGCGCGCGACGGTTGACTCGCAACGCCCCACGGAATGAGTAGTGCCGCTGTGCGAAAGCGTCTACCCGCGCCCGCCGTTCGGCCAGATACTGCCGGGCGGCTTCGGTGACGGCAGCGTGAATCTGCGCCGTCAGGTCCGCGTCAGCCATGCGCGGATTCCGTGTCTCCGCTTTACTGGATCAAGCTCGCCTGGACAGAACGTTGTGCAGTTGCCGGCTCAAGCCCTGAATCACCAGCAGATGGTAGCGGGCCTCGATCAGGTCCGGGTAGGGACCGAAACATTCATTGAAGACCTTGAACCACCAGCCGCCGCGTTCGAACCAGACCAATGGATGTTGGAACTTGTGCGTGCTACGCATGGTTTAACCTCTCACCTGTAATTGACCGTCATCGCAGGCCAAGCGCGCCTGCTCAATGTTTTGAGCTTTTGTTGGTTTGGCGTGGGCGTCGCTTCTGAAAAGTCTGACTGCCACACTAAGTATATTAGTTGATAGCCCGTGATTTCGCAGTTTGAAATAGACAATCAACTATAGTGGAGTATAGATGATTTTTGTTGCGATGCAGAATAACTGGGGGAGACGAAAAGGAGGCGGATTTGAATGGGCGATGGGTCTGGCTCCCTCGTTCCAGGGGAGCCTTTTCCCAAGCGCCATGCCGGCACTGTGGGCCGCTGGAGCGGCCCAGACGGCATTCCCACGCTGGCGCGCGTGGGAATGAGAACGCTTGGGAGTATCCTAGAAAGCGGTGATGAACTTGAAGAAGAACTTGTTGCCCTCGAAATAATTCTCGACGCCGGTTTCGTGGTTCCAGGTACCGATAAAGCTCATTCCTTTGTAGTCGTATTTCACCGCTGGACCAAAAGCGAAGACCTGGGCGCGGTTGCCGTCCGGGCCGACCTCCTGCCCGTTCAGTTCGTCATCCTGGGTCTGCTTGAGATAATAACCACCCAGACCCACCGCCCACGGCCCGAAATGCTGGCCGATCAGGTAGTCCATGTGGAAGTCGTCACCGGACTGGTAGTTGGTGTCGTTGTTCTCGGTTTTGATGTTGTACATCAGCTTGGCCGAGACCTCGAAACCGCTCTGGTTCAGGTAGGTGAAGGAGAAGATCGGCTCGAAGCTCCAGAAGTTGGAACCGATGCGTTGGGTAGGGTCGTTTTCGTCCCACTTGCCGGTGGGCAGGTAGATATCCAGACCGACGGTGATGTGCCAGTCGGGCGGGAAGTGCCAGCCGATGATGATCGGATCGAGGGTGATGTCGCCGAGACCGAAGACCCAGTCATTGTCCCAGGTGGGATTTGGGGTATTCATCTTTTGATAGACCAGCGGGACGATGGCGTGCATCCCCCAGTCGCCGCCGAACAGCTTATAGTTGCTGACGTAGATGTAGCGCAGGGCGTTGGCGGTCGCCTTGACATCTACCGGCAGTTCGTTGCCATCGTTGTCTTGCAAGTCGCCCTGGTAGTGGATCAGGTAGTTGATGAAGTAATTGCCGGGAGGAGGCAGGGCGCCAGCCATGAAGTTCTCGGCACCGAGCGGGTATTGCTGGGCGCCCTCGAAGGCCAGGGTGATCGGGCTGGCCAACAGCGCCGGCGTCGCCAGCAATAGCAGTTTCTTCAGGTGATTCATGAGCATCTCCCTTATGGAATGTTCTGGATATTCTTTTCCCCGGGCGTCAAGCCAGGGGTGGGTGGTGTTAAAGGCGTATCGTGAACCAGGGCGCGGTTTCGATAACGCACGTTTATGTTAGCACCCCACGCGCCGCTGCTAGTGCTGGCGAAAGGGTTATAATCAATTGGTCTTTATATCGTTCAGCCCCAGGAAACCGGAACTGCCATGAGCCAATCGCTTGCCGAACTTCGTCAGGAATACGTCCGGGGGGCCTTGAACAAGGCCGACGTGGACCCCGATCCCCTCAAGCAGTTTCAACGCTGGCTGGGGGAAGCCATCGCCGCGCAACTGGCTGAACCTAACGCCATGACGCTCGCCACCGCCGACCGGACCGGTCGCCCCTACACGCGGGCGGTGCTGCTGAAAGAATGCGATGCCGACGGTTTCGTGTTCTACACCAACTACCGCAGTGACAAGGGCCAGCAACTGGCCGACAATCCGCACGCCGCCTTACTGTTCCTGTGGCTGGAACTGGAGCGGCAGGTTCGAGTGGAAGGAACGGTCAGCAAGCTTCCCCCCGCTGAATCCGAGACCTATTTTCGGACCCGGCCGCGCGAAAGCCGACTGGGCGCGCTGGCGTCGCGGCAGAGCCAGGTGGTGGCCAGCCGGCGGATTCTGGACGAGCGTTTCCAGGCGCTGGCTGCGCAATATCCAGACGACAACATCCCGATGCCGCACCATTGGGGCGGCTACCGGGTTCAACCGGAGATGCTGGAATTCTGGCAGGGCCGGCATGGGCGAATGCACGACCGCTTGCGTTATCGGCGGCGCGCCGAGGGGGGCTGGCTGCTGGAGCGGCTGGAACCCTGAACCCCCAGCAATTCTCATTTTGCAACCGTACTGGCTTCCACGCTCCAGCGTGGGAGCGAGAACCCCCACAACCTGGTGCTAACCGCGCACGAGTCCAAACCATGGACTCGCTTTGGATGGGTTTGGGGGAATCCACTCACTTCACCAAGCCAAAATGAGAATTGCTGGGATGAGGTGGAGCAAAGTTGCGGAATCAAGCGCGCCCAGTATAATGCGCCTGTTGCTGTCGGTGTGCGCCTGGGCGCCACAGACGATCCTCGCTGGTCGAGTGAGGCTGCTGGAATTTTGCAGGGTTCCATAATAAAAAAGGCCGGACATAAATGATCCGGCCAAAAACCACCAAAGGAGGGTTGCGTGACGAAAAAGGGGTAAGAAACCCCACCACGCGCACCCGATATTAAATTTCCGGATTAGAGCAAACACCCTAATCCCTTTTGATACGGTTACCGATCCTAAAAGGGTCGGTTTTTTTTCGGGCGTGTGAGTTGTCTCTGGTCGGTGTCGGGCGGGGGCAACGACATTCTACTGTTGGAGGAACCTGCCAATGCTGATGACCTTTGCCAAATTCGAGGCGCGCCCTGGCGCTATGCCGGAACTGCTAAAACTGGCGCAATCTCTGGTCGAGTGTTCGCACATCGATCCCGGTTGTCTGGAGTACGTCTGCTATCAAGACATTACGGGTAGAGACACGCTGCTGATTGTTGGGCGCTGGACTGATCAGCAGGCGCTGGAGCGGCATTACGAAACCGCGCGCTTTCAGCAGATCATCAGCCGTTTTGCGGAACTACTGGTGGAGGCTCCACCCTCGGTCAGTCTCTACCAAGTCGTGGAGATGGATAGCCTGTAAACTCTATAGCCCCTGTGCGCGCCTGCTACCAGGACGCGCGGATCCGATTGGGGACTTACAGCAACGCTGGCGACGAAGCGCGATGCCAGGAACCGGTTGATCAGGCCGTCGCCAGCCGTTCGGTCAGGTAACGCTCGCAGCCTTTCAACGTAGACAGCTTTGGGTAGTCGAAGTCGAAAATGGTCACATTCGTTTCCTTTTCCAGGCTCATCATGAGCCGCAGAAAGTCAATGGAATCCAGTTCGATCTGGTCGTGAAAGCTGACGTTGGGGTTGATCGCCTGGGTATTGGCGTTCGGCGCGATATCGCCGAGGACGCGCAGGATCATGGCGCGAATTTGCTCTTGGCTCATGGCGTTCATGGGACTTTCCTTCTCTCGGTTCAGTTTAAGCTCAAACCCTGTTGTTGAATTATCGTCGGCATGTTGCGCCGCAACATAAGTTTGCCGCTGCGCTTTGCAAAAATCAAGCGATTTTCGTGCCGAACCCAGTAGGGGATTTAGACCTTATCCTAGCCACGAGAATTAGAACAAACCTACTAATTTTTCAGATGCTTTACTCCGCGCTGTTTTCCAGCGCCGACAGGTCGCCCACCGGCAGTCCCAGTTCCCTGGCCCGCAGCAGGCGGCGCATGATCTTGCCGCTGCGGGTTTTGGGTAAATCCGCCACGAATTCCAGCTCACGCGGCGCCACCGCCGGTCCCAGCCGGATGCGGGAGAACCCGATCAATTCCTTGCGCAGGGCGTCGCTGGCTGCATAGCCGGGTTTGAGCGCCACGAACGCCTTGATGATCTGGCCGGCGAACGCATCCGGCTTGCCGATCATGCCGGCTTCGGCTACCGCCGGATGCTCCAGCAGCACGCTCTCGATCTCGAACGGCCCGATCAGGTGGCCAGCGGTTTTGATCACATCGTCGGCGCGGCCCAGAAACCAGTAATAACCGTCCGCGTCGCGGGTAGCCAGATCGCCGCTCAGATACCAGCCATCGGTAAAGCAATGCCGGTAGCGTTCTTCATCGTCCAGATAGCCGCGAAACAGCGACGGCCAGCCGACCCGCAGCGCCAGTTCGCCTTCCGCGCCCGGTTCAAGCAGGTCCACGCCACCCTCTGGCCGGCGCCGAACGATGGCGGCTTCGATACCCGGCAGCGGTCGGCCCATCGAACCGGGCCGAATATCCTGAGCACGGGTGTTGGCGATCATGATGGCGCCGGTTTCGGTCTGCCACCAGGTATCGTGAAAGGGCTGACCCAGCGTTTCCAGGCCCCAAACCACGCCTTCGGGATGCAAGGGTTCGCCGACGCTGGCGGCGAAACGCAGCGCGCTCAGGTCATGGCCCCGGGCCAGTTCGACCCCAGCTTTCATCAGCATCCGAATCGCCGTCGGGGCGGTGTACCAGACCTTGACCTGTTCCCGTTCGAGGATGGCGTACCAGCGCCGGGCGTCGAATTCAGCCTCGTCCACCACCAGAGTTGCGCCATTAGTCAACGGAGCGATGATGCCGTAGGACACGCCGGTGACCCAGCCAGGATCGGCGGTACACCAGTACACATCGCCGGGGTGCAGATCGAGCACCCGCCGGCCGGTCAGGCGGTGGGCGACGACCGCCTCATGAACGTGAAGCGCGCCCTTGGGCGAGCCGGTGGTGCCGCTGGTGAAATGCAGCAGCGCCCAGTCGTCCGGGGCGGTGAAGGGGATGGCAAACTGATCGGACTCGGCGTCCAGCAGGGCGTGGAAAGCATGGACACCCGGTTCCGCGCCGCTGTCGGTGAGCAGCACATGTTCCAAATCCGGCAGCGCACAGCGTTGTTCCCGCACCTTGCGCTCGTACAAGAGCGAAGTGGTGACCAGCACCCGCGCCTGGCTCTTGGCTAGCCGCACCCGCACCGGCTCCGGGCCAAAGGCGGAAAACAGCGGGCAAAATACCGCGCCGACTTTCAATGCGCCCAGAGCAGTGATGTACAGTTCCGGTAGCCGCCCGGCCAGCACACAGACCCGGTCGCCGCGACGAATACCCAGGCGATTCAGCCCGTTGGCGAAGCGGTTGCTCAACCGGGCCAACTCGGCGTAGCTGAACGTGCGCCGCTCGCCATTTTTGCCCAGCCAGCGCAGGGCGATGACCTCGCCCCGACCCGCCCGGACTTGGCGGTCCACTGCTTCGTGGGCGATGTTCAGGCCGCCGCCGGGCAAACCTTCCAGTTCGGCGCGGGCTGTTTCCCAGGAAACAGGGGCGGCGTCCACCGGATTCGGTGCGAGTTCGCCCGATGCCGGGGTTTTGCGTATCGTCGTCCAGTTCATGCCGGTCCTCGCGTTTGGATCATCATCGTCGGTAACCCCTATTGTTAGGGAAAAGCCGGGCAACCGCCAAGCCCGGCGCCGCCAGTCAAGCCAAGCCAGCGGAACGGAATCGCGCTACCATAGAACCATTCTGACTTAATCTGCCGGCTGATCCCGGCGGTTTTTTCGCGCAAGAGGCGCCTCATGACCATTCGCAATCTCGAATATTTGTTCAAGCCCCGCTCCATCGCGGTCATCGGTCGCGGCAAAGCCGCCAACGGTCCTGACGCCACTGTGGAGTTCAATCTGATCGAAGGCGGTTTCAAAGGGCCGGTGATGCCGGTCAATCCGGACCACCGGTCCATTTCGGGCGTACTGGCCTATAAGGATATCGCCAGTCTGCCGGTCACGCCGGACCTGGCGATTCTGACGACCCCGCTTGAAGAGGCCCCGGCCCTGATCAGCGAGCTGGGTGCGCGGGGGACCCGGGCGGCGTTGCTGCTCAGTCGGGAAGTGTTGCAGGATCATAGCGGCGCCAGGCCGGCGCTGCTCAGTCAGGAAATGCTGCGCAAATACCCGGATCAGGGTGAATCCCTGATGCAGCAGATTCTGGCGGCTGCCAAGCCCTATCTGCTGCGCCTCATCGGGCCGGATCATCTCGGTTATGCCGTGCCGTCGGCCAATGTCAACGCCAGTCTGAACCCGACCCGGCCATTGCCGGGCCACATCGCGCTGCTGTGTCAGTCCGCGGCGATCACCCGCAGCGTGATTGACTGGGCTACCGGCCGCAACATCGGGTTCTCGCACGTGATCTCGGTGGGGATGCGCTGGGATGTGGATTTGGGCGATCTGATTGATTATCTGCTGCGGGATGGCAATACCCGCGCCATCCTGATGTACATGGAGAATACCCGCAACCGCCGCAAATTCGTGTCCGCCGCTCGCGCCGCCGCCCGGGTCAAGCCGGTGATCGTGCTCAAGCCGCGCGATTTCCGGGCTGGCGCGGTCGAGGATGCGGTCTACGATGCGGTGTTCCAGCGCGCCGGCATCCTGCGGGTGAACAACATCGAACAACTGTTCGGCGCCGCCGAAACTCTGGCTACGGCCAAGCCGGTCTACAGCGACCGGTTGACCATCCTCAGCAACAGCTACAGTCTGGCGCTGCTGACCAGCGATACCCTGCTGCGGCACGGCGGCCATCTGGCCGAGATCAGCGCGGCGACCCGCGAGCAGTTGGCGCGCGCCTGTCGGCCCGGTTATCCGATGGAGAATCCGGTGGATTTGGGCGACACCGCTGGTCCCAACGAATACGGCAAGGCGCTGGACCTGTTGCTCCAGGAGCCGGGCGCCGATGGCGTGTTGGTGGTCCATGCCCCGGCCTCGGTGAACCGGTCGGAAGAGTGCGCCAAGGCGGTGATCGAGCGGATGAAGAGTCGGCGAATGATCATGACCTGCTGGGTCGGCGAGACGTCGGTGGAACAGGCCCGCGAACGGTTCAAGGACGCCCATATTCCGACCTATCTGGCGCCTGGCGATGCCGTCGAAGCGTTCATGCGGTTGGCGCAGCATCGGCGCAATCAGGAACTGCTGATTGAAACCCCGCCCTCGATTCCGGAAGAGTTCACCCCTGATCCGGAAACCGCCCGCCGCATCATCCAGATTGCCTTGACCGCGGGCCGCCGCCGGCTGAACGCCTATGAAACCAGCCAGGTGTTGAACGCCTACCAGATTCAGACGGCGCCGCTGCATTTCGCTTCGACGCCGGAAGCCGCTTCCGATATCGCCCTGGAATTGCGCGATCCGGTGGCGCTCAAGATTCTCTCGCCGGACATCGTCAACAAGTCCGAGGTTGGCGGCGTGGCGTTCGGGTTGAAGAATCCGCTGGAGGTGCTGATGGCGGCTACCGGCATGTTGGAACGGGTGCGCGAGTTGGCGCCCGAGGCAGCGATTGACGGCTTCGCGGTGCAGCCGATGCAGTCCCGGCATGGCGCTTACGAACTGATGATGGGGGTGCGCACCGGCCAGCGATTCGGGCCGGTGATCTTCTTTGGCCAGGGCGGCACCGAAGCGGAGGTGATTGACGACGTCGCCTATGCCTTGCCACCGTTGAACATGCAACTGGCCCGCGATCTGATGTCGCGCACCCGCTTGTACCGCCAACTGCGCACCAATCGCGGTCGGCCGGTGGACCTGGACGACATTGCGCTGACCCTGATCAAACTCTCGCAGATGGTGGTGGATCTGGCCGAAGTCATCGAGATGAACATCAATCCGATCTGGGTCTATTCCAATCATCTGGTGGCGCTGGACGCCAACATCCTGATTGAGTCTGACACCATGCCGGCAATGCAACGGCTGGCGATTTCGCCCTATCCCAAGGAACTGGAGCGACGGTACGACCTGCCGGATAGTCGCTCCTTCCTGATGCGGCCGATCCTGCCCGAAGATGAGCCGGAGCTACAGGAACTGGTCAAGCGCATTCCGCCGGAGGATGTGCGGATGCGGTTTTTCCAGCCGCTGCGCGAGTTGCCGCACGAAATGGCCGCCCGGCTGACCCAGCTCGATTACGAGCGGGAGATGGCGTTTATCGTCACCGAACCGGATTGCCTGCCCGGCAAGGGGAAAATCTGGGGGGTGGTGCGCTGCAACGCCGACCCGGATATGGAGCGAGCCGAGTATTCGATTCTGGTGGACCGGAACATGACCGGGCTGGGGCTGGGACCGATGCTGATGCGCTACATTATCGAGTACGCCAAGAACCGGGGGATCAAGGAGCTGTACGGCGAAGTGTTGCGGGAAAATGAACCGATGTTGCGGCTCAATCGCGCCCTCCGCTTCAAGATCAGCGCAACGCCCGATGACCCCGGTGTGCTGCACGTGAGCCTGCCGCTGGTTTGATGGAGCGAACGGCGTGGAGGGGCGGCTGAGGACGGAACCCCGGAATACGGTGACGGGCGTCCTGCTGGCGGGGGGCCGTGCCGAGCGGATGGGCGGGCGCGACAAGGGCCTGCTGCCGCTGGCCGGCGAACCGCTGATCGCCCATGGCGTCCGCCGGTTGAAGCCGCAGGTGGCGGAATTGCTGATCAGCGCCAACCGTCATCAGGAACATTACCAGCGGTTCGGTTGTCGGGTGATTAGTGATCATGAGGACGAGCGATTTCGGGGACCGCTGGCGGGAATGCGGGCGGCGCTGGGCGTGGCGACAACGCCCTGGGTGTTGACGGCGCCCTGCGATTCGCCGCTGTTGCCGCCGGACTATGCGGCCCGGATGCGGGCGGCGCTGGTGGAGGCGGGGACGGTCGTCAGCGTGGCTTATGGCGAAGGATGCTGGCAGCCGGTGTTTGCCCTGGTTTCGGTCGGGTTGCGCGATGATTTGGCGGCCTGGCTGGCGGCGGGGGAGGGCGGCGTGGGCCGCTGGTTGCAGCGACATCAGCCGGCTCGTGTGGAGTTTCCCGACTGGCCGGCGTTCTTCCGCAACGTCAATACGCCGGAGGAACTGGCCCGGCTGGAGGCGGAGTGGGCGAGCATGGCGTTTGAACTGAGGGGGTGATCATGGCGGATGCGGATGCCCGCGCGGCGGCCCGCGGCCACACCACGCAGTTGTTGAAGATGCTGCGCGGTTATGGGCCAAAATCCGAGGCGGAATTGGCGGCTGAATCGCCGGTGGCGCCGCCGAAACCGGCGGCAGTCGCCGAAGCGACGCCCGCCTATCTCCGGTTGCTGGATGCTGTGCCGACCTCACCGCCGGCGCCTCCGGTCCAGGTCGCGCCATCGCCCTTGCCGCTCGGCCCGGACGAGCCGTCCAATTCTTCCATTGCTTCAATGCGGACCGTGGGCGAAGTGCTGCGCCATCCGTCGGGGGTGCTGGGGAAACTCATGGCGCGGGCGAGCCGTCTGGTCCGGCTGAGTGGGATTTTTCGCGCCTATCTGCCGCCGCTGTTACGTGATCATGCGGTACTGCTCGAGCTCAATGCGGAACGCTGGGAAGTACAGACGGATTCCGCCGCCTGGGCGACCCGGCTGCGTTATGCCCTGCCCACCATCCGGCAGGCGCTGGGCCAGCAGCTCAACATCACTCTGCCCAAACCCCGCATTCGGGTGATGCCGGCGGCCGTTCCGTCTCCAGCCCCGCACCGGCGCCTGACGCTGACCCGGCGCAACGCCGAGGTGCTGGAAGCCGCCGCCCGCGCGCAGCCGGACCCGCGCCTGAGCGCAGCCCTGCGGCGGCTGGCGGCGCATGGCCGGTCAGGCCCCAGGACCTGACTGGACGCTGTCTGGAATCCCTGTCTTTTCTTGCCTTCGGTGCGCCATGGCCTTTTACAGCTACCAGAGCAACCGCCTCGAAATGCTGGCCGACCGGCTGGCTGATCTGCTGGGCCAACCACTGCGGTCGCCGCTGGCGCGCGAGGTGGTGGTCACGCCGGGGACCGGCCTGGCGCGCTGGCTGGGATTGCGGCTGGCCGAGCGGCTGGGGGTGTGCGCCAATGTGGGTTTCCAGTTGCCGGCGACCTTTCTGTGGACCATGGCCCGGACCGTGCTGCGCCATTTGCCGCCGACCTCCAACTTCGACCGTCCCGTGCTGCACTGGCGGCTGATGGCATTGTTGCAGGACGTGGAGGATACCCCCTGTTTTGCGCCGGTGCGGGCCTATCTGGGCGATGGCCGCGACGAATTCCGTCGCTATGAACTGGCGGGCCGCATCGCCGACTGCTTCGACCAGTATCTGGTCTACCGGCCCGACTGGATCAGCCGCTGGGAGGCGGGCCAGGAGGATCACTGGCAGGCGGAATTGTGGCGGCGGCTGGCGCGCGGCGGCGAGGCGCACCGGGTGCGAGTGCAGGCGCGGTTCCATGCACGTCTGGCCAGCGGCGATTTCGACCGACGCCAGTTGCCGGAGCGAGTGAGCGTCATCGGCGTGTCCGCGCTGCCGCCGCTGGATGTGGAGTTGCTGGCCGCGCTGGCGCAACACATAGATATTCACCTGTTCCTGCTCAACCCGTGTCAGGAATACTGGGGCGATATTCAGGCCGAGCGTGATCTGGCCCGGCTGGGTGAGGAGGTTGATCCCGACGAGGCGTATCTGACGGTTGGCCATCCGCTGCTGGCTTCGCTGGGCAAGCAGGGGCGGGATTTCATTGATTTGCTGAATGCCTGGCCGCGCGTCGAGTGGGATGGCTTTGTTGAACCGGAGGGCGAGGATCTGCTGCACCGGTTACAGGCCGACATCCTGCATTTGCGGGAGCGGGGCCGTGATGACCATCCGCCGTTGCCGCTGCGGCCTGATGATCGTTCGCTCCAGATTCACGCCTGCCACGGGCCGATGCGCGAGGTTGAGGTGATGCACGATCAACTGCTGGCGCTGTTCGCGGCGGACCCGACGCTGCGACCCGCCGACGTGATCGTGATGACCCCTGACATCGCCCGTTACGGACCGCTGATCGAGGCGGTGTTCGCCAGCGCGCCGCGTGAACGGCGGATTCCGTTCAGCATCGCCGACCGGGGCGCGCCCGCCGAGGAGCCGCTGATTGAAGGCTTGTTCGCGTTGCTGGAACTGGGCGGCGGGCGATTCGACGCCAGCCAGGTGTTGAGCCTGCTGGAATTGCCGGCGGTGCGGCGGCGGTTCGGGCTGGACGAGGCCGATTTGGCCCGGATTCGGCGCTGGACGCGGGACGCCGGCATTCGCTGGGGGCTTGACGCCGGCACCAAGGCGCTGTGGGAGTTGCCGGCCACGATGGACCACACCTGGCGGATGGGGCTGGACCGGCTGTTACTCGGGTACGCGCTGCCGGGGCGCAGGCGGGATTTGTACGCCGGTATCCTGCCGCACGACGAGGTGGAAGGCGGCGAGGCGCAGGCGCTGGGCCAGTGGCAGACGTTCGTCGAGGCGCTGTTCGGGCTGGACGCCCAACTGCGGGAAAGCCGGGCGCTGGCGGCCTGGGTGGAAAGTCTGCACCGTGTTTTGAACCAGTTTTTCGAGGCCCGGGACCGCGAAGAGAATGAAATTCAGCGGATTCGCGCTGCGCTGGAAACGTTGCGCGTCCACGCCGAACAGGCGGGTTTTGCCGAGCCGGTGGGGCTGGCGGTGGTCAAGTCGGCCCTGCGCCACGCCCTGAACGCCGCCGAGAGTCCGGCGGGGCGGTTTCTCAGTGGTGGCGTGACCTGCTGCACCCTGACGCCGATGCGCAGCATTCCCTTCCCGGTGATCGTCCTGCTGGGGATGAGTGACGACGCCTATCCGCGCTTGCACCATCCGGTGGATTTCGACCGGATGGCGACCCGGTTCCGGCGCGGCGACCGCGCCCGCCGCCACGATGACCGCTATCTGTTTCTGGAAACCCTGCTGTCGGCCCGGCGCTGTCTCCTGATCAGCACTGTCGGCCAGAGCATCTGCGACAACACGCCCTTGCCGCCATCGGTGCTGGTCAGCGAGTTGCTGGATGTGGTGGATCGGAGTTTTTATCGCCCGGACGGTGGCCGGCCCCGCGAGCAACTGATAACGCGCCATCCGTTGCAAGCATTCAGTCGCCGGTATTTCAGCGGCGACGACCGCCTGTTCAGCTACGCGCGGGAATTGACCGAGGCCAGTCGGCAGGCCGGGCGGGGCGGGCGCGAACCGGCGCCGCTGCTGACTGCGGAACTGCCGGAGCCGGAGCCGACTCTTCGGCGGGTGACCCTGGACCGTCTGACCGGATTCTTCCGCAATCCCGCCCGCTGGTTGTTGCGGGAGCGGCTGGGCGTCCGGCCTGATGAGAGCGAGGAAGAGTTGGCGACCCGCGAGCCGTTCGTGTTAAACGGGTTGGAAAGCCATCAACTGCTGGGTCGAATGCTGGAACTGCATCGGGAGGGGCGGTCAGCGACGACGATTCAGGCGGCGATGCGGGGCAGCGGGGCGTTGCCGCACGGTCAGGTCGGCGACTGTGTATTCAGTCAGGCTCAGGAGCGGGTGACGCGCTTCGCCGGGCGTCTGGGGCGGGTGTTGCCGCGCCGGGACCCGGAGCCACTGGATCTGGAACTGAAGCTGGGCGAGTTTGATCTCAGCGGGCGCCTGACCGGGATCACGCCCGGCGGGCGGGTCGGGTATCGGCTGGCGTCCATCAAGGCCAATGATTATCTGAATCTGTGGTTAAGCCATCTGGCGCTGAACGTCGCGGCGCCGGAAGGCATGACCTTGGTGAGTTACTGGGTAGCGGAAGACAAGGAAATCATATTGGAGCCGGTTGAGGACGCCGCCGCGCAGTTGCGGGCGTTGCTGGAATGGTACTGGCAGGGGACACAACGCCTGCTGCATTTTTTCCCCAAGAGTGCGCTGGTCTATGTCGAACTGCTCCATGCGAAGAATCCGGACATGGATCAAGCGTTGCGGGCAGCGCGGCGTCAGTGGGAAGGCGATGATTTTCAGAAGGTTACGCCGGAGCGCGAAAATATCTATTACCAGTTGGCGTTTCGGGATAGCGATCCGCTGGATGACGAGTTTGCCCGGGTAGCCACGGCGGTGTTTGCGCCGCTGTTTGCGGCTATTCGGCAAGCGGCGGAGGAGAAACGAGGACGGAATTTTTCCGGTGCGGGGGTCTAGCCAATGACCGGCGAAGATTGTAGTATTCACTCCCTCATTTCATCATGGGGCAGTAGCTCAGCTGGGAGAGCGCCGCGTTCGCAATGCGGAGGTCGAGGGTTCGATCCCCTTCTGCTCCACCAAATT
>ERZ1645192.678-NODE-678-length-28365-cov-11.218403_pt1 | contig 28365 bp, 22 predicted proteins | sample MGYA00575354_ERZ1645192 | MGnify/ENA primary metagenome ERZ1645192 (study PRJEB40844, sample SAMN11349763) | freshwater sediment metagenome | isolation source: river sediment | host: Sediment | place: India: Faizupur Khadar , New Delhi | collected 2017-02-21 ... | reverse complement strand
CGTGTGGCAAAGGAATACGACAGTGTTCAAATTGACGAAGAAGGGAGAAAAGTAATGGCTGCCGGAAGGCCGCAGGATCTGCTCAAAATTTATAATATGTCGCCCCAAAAGCTGGGCCTTATCATGCTACGCATACGGAAAGAGATCCGTTCCCTCATCCCGGACCTGTCCCCGGCACCCGGCATAGTAAATGCCTTAGAGGAAATCGAAGCCTCGGGCTTCAGGCTCGGTATACTTACATCCAATTCCAGATCGAATGTCAATTTATTTTTAAAGAACAACGGGATACTCCGTCTGTTTGATTTCGTTTATAGCGGAAAAAGCCTGTTTGGCAAAGACAAGGTGTTTCTGCGTTTATTCCGCCACGAGAACATAGCCCGGGACAACGTTATCTACGTTGGCGATGAAACAAGGGACATTGAAGCCTGCCACAAAGTGGGAATCCCCATTATTTCCGTGACCTGGGGCCTGAACAACAAAGAAATCCTCTCTAGCCTGCAGCCCCAACAACTGGCCCGGTCCCCTAAAGAAATTATTAGCTGCATAAACCAAATTATATCTCAAAGAATATGAAAAAGATAATGCTTACCCTGTTTAGCTTGTATATTGTACTAAACGGCTATATGCTTACGGCCCAAAACGTGAATGACTCGCTGGTAACCTTCATCCGTAATGAAGCTTTGTCGCCCGGCGATTACGTTATAGAAAAATTCAGGACGCACGATGTGGTACTGCTGGGGGAACATCACCTGATAAAACAAAACCTGGTGTTTGTGCAGGATCTGATACCAAAACTGTATATGAACGGCATCCGGAACCTGGGAATGGAATTCGGGGCCAGTGAGATACAGGGTAAACTGGACAGTCTGGTCAATGCTCCGGAATACGACCAGGAACTGGCACAAAAGATCATGTTCACCTACAATTGTACTTGGGGATACCACGAGTATATAGATATCTATAAAGCCGCCTGGAAACTGAACATTTCGCTTCCGCATAGCGCGCCTAAATTCAGAATACTGAACCTGAGCTATATTTTCAGATGGGACCACTTTATCCCAGGACCGCGTAACCCGGAGAACATGACCGCTGTTTTCACCAAAGGGACCGTAGATAAATTCAGGGCAGAGATCATAGACAAAGAAGTGATACAAAAGGGCGAAAAGATTCTTGCCCTCGTGGGAACCACACATGCTTTTACCAAATACGGATCTCCTTACTTCAAGTACAACGGCGACAATTTTTGCGACTTTGACCGGGACTGGCTGGGAGGTCGTCTGTACCGGAAATATCCCGGCCGGGTGTTCAATATTATTTTGCACCAGGCATTTAATAAAAGAGAGGGCGATAACTATAAACAGATATCGCCGCTTGAAGGCTCACTGGAAAAAATCATGGCACTCAACGATAACAAGCCAGCTGGCTTTGACCTGATGGACTCACCCATGGGAAGACAGCGTGACAACAGTATATACAGTACCGGTTACAAAAATTTCACCCTGGAACAACTCTTTGACGGTTATATATTCCTCAAACCGCTCAATCAACTGGAAGGCTGCACCCCGGTAAAAGGTTTCGTTAATGAACAAAACATAGAAGAGGCTATCCGTCAGTTCCCCGATCCCGATTGGCATGCCCCGGTTACAAACATGGAAGATATGGTCCGGTTTATAGAAGAGAACCCTAGGGCCATGATCAGAGGGTACGACTCATTATAAGGCCTATTTTCGCACAAAATAGATAATTAGGTGAACTAATGCATAAACTTTTTTGCATGCAAAATATCAAATTTACATAAGTAAAACCTTTACAAAAAAATATATGAGAAAATTATCCGTTCTGCTGTTTCTGATGGCCGCTATGGTCTCCACAGCCTCTGCGCAGGAATTGCGCAACTTTTCTTTTGGTCGGGCCCCTATTGTTTCGCCCGAGATCACAAACAACCAGGTAACTTTCCGTCTGCTGGCTCCAAAGGCATATGAAGTCCGTCTGTACGGATCGTGGATGGCGGATTTCCGCTCCACCCTGGCCATGTCCCGGGACACTTCTGGCATCTGGTCCGCAACCATTCCCGTTCCCGAATCCGAGATTTACACCTACAACTTCATTGTGGACGGTGCAGGGATGAACGATCCGTCCAATGTGCTTATGCAGCGCGACGGAACGCGTTACCTGAGCGTGCTGCTGGTAGAAGGCGGCATCTCTGAATACTATAAAGAAGCTACTCAAAGGGGTAATCTTATATCTGTATGGTACGATTCCCCCACCATAGGAATCCAGCGCAGAATGACCGTCTATACGCCTTACGGCTACGAATCAAATCCCCGGAAGAAATACCCGGTATTGTACCTTTTACATGGAGCCGGAGGCGATGAAGAAGCCTGGATCAGTATGGGCTTCACCCGTCAGATTCTGGACAATATGATTGAAAAAGGGGAAGCCGAGCCCATGATTGTAGTCATGCCCAATGGCAACCCCGGGCAACAGGCCGCCAAAACGCTTGGGTTGCCCGAAAAGGAATACCAGCGAAATGACCCGGCATTTGCCAACCTCTACGTGAATTCCATTGTAAAAGATATTATTCCTTACATTGAAAAGCATTACCGTACCATCGCCAAACCGGAAGGGCGCGCCGTGGCCGGTTTGTCCATGGGAGGAGGCCATACCATATCCGTAACAAACCTGTATCCGGGAATGTTCGGCTATATTTGTCCATTGAGCATGGGTATACGCGATGGTCAAAATTTTGACAAGGAATTACAAGCCATAAAAAAAGCAGGGTACAAACTCTATTGGGTAGGCTGCGGCGACCAGGATTTCCTGTTTGAATCTGCCAATGCATTACACCAGGCACTGGAACGCAACGGGCTGGAACACACTTATTATGTAAGCGGCGGCGGTCATACCTGGCCCAACTGGCGGGCTTACCTGACCATCTTCGGGAAACTGCTTTTTAAATAAGGATCCTAAACAGAATGAAAATTCAGCATGTCTTCAAGCTGCTGTGAATTTTTATAGTGGATCACATACATGCCCAACGCTTCGGCTGCCGTGACATTGCTAATGTTATCGTCAATATAAAGAGAATGTTCTGCTTTGACACCGTAACGGTTAAACAACACCCGGTAAATTCTCAGATCCGGCTTTACAAGATGTTCCTCGCCGGATAGCACAATACCGTCAAAGAGTTTGAAGAACGGGAATCTTGAGTAGGCGATCTTAAATGTCTCGGCAGACCAGTTGGACAAGCCGTACAGTTTGTATTTTTCTTTTAGCCGGTAAAGAAGATTTACCGTCCCGGGAAAATCGCCGCGAAGCATTTTTTCCCATTTACCGTAATACAAACCTATCTGGTCAAAATATTCGGGATGTTTTTCCTGAAGTATGCGGGTGCCATCGCTCAGCGAACGCCCCCTGTCCTGTTCCAGGTTCCATTCATCGGTGCAGATATTATGGAGAAAAAACTCCATATCGTCTTTATTGTCAAAATACTCTTTGTATAAATATCTCGGGTTCCAGTCCACCAGCACTCCGCCGAAATCAAAAATCACATTCTCTATCTTCATCACAAAAAAATGAGCTGCAAAAATAATAATTTTTATTGGTTTTTCACCATTCTGGCAGTGAACACAGGGCCTCCGCGGTGACCTTCATGAGGTACAATTTTCACCTGTACGGATTCTTTGCCTTCCAGCAATTCACACGGGATTTCGTAAGCATAGTCCACAAATTGATCTTTATTTATTTCGGAAATATTTTCGGTGGCAATTATTTTATCTTCCACCAAAATATCGAAGGTCTTGGAACCGCTGTATGCTCCCCAGTATTCCAGCACAAGCGACACAGGCTCGTCTGCGGGCACTTTCATAGTAAAGGCCATCCAGCCGTCACGCTGCACTTCGCGGAACCTTCTGGATTTAAATTCACCCACTCCGGCGTTTTCGTTCCTGAACTGGTGATCACGCTCGGGTTGCATTTCGCCCAGGCGGAGTACGTCCACGGTACGTTGCTCGAGGTCCAGTTTCCTTTGACGCTCTTTTTCATAGGTAACCTGCAGGGTTTCCCATTCTTCCTGATTGTACATATCCCAGTATACCGAGTAGCGCCTGTCTGCGAGTGTATAGAAAGGCTGGAGGGTAATATCGGCGGGTTTGCCTGTATTGACCGTGCGGAATGTGTTGGGCTGACCTTCTACGGGAACCGTCCAATTGGCGGGGTCGGAGTCTTTGGTCATGAGCACGGGAACGAACATAAGGTCATTAACCTTGGGATCATCCACCGGCCCGAGATTACCGCCCAATACCAGCGGGCCGTAAAGAATGGCAACACGGTTCCCGTTATCGGGCATGGTTTCGAGTCTGAGAGTGAAGGGAAACGTCACAGTTACCTTATCGCCATTTTCCCAGGTTCTGTCAACGGCTACAAAACTGCCGGACATTTCTCCAAATAAAAATTCTTCTCCGTTCACCTTAACGGTCATGCCTTTCTTTGCCCATTGCGGATAGCGAATGTTCAATGTAAAGCGGACCTTCTTTCCGGTGGTAATGGTAAACGAGGTACCCTGCTCCTGAGGATAGCCGGTGTTCTGGGTTACCTTTACACCTTTTTCCTTCCAGTTAAGCTCCGAGGCAATAAACTGATTCACATAGAGCGTGTTATCGCTATGGAAATAAATACTTCCTCCGTATTTGGAATGGTTTTCCATCCCTGTCCCAATGCAACAGGTAAACCAGTCGGGATCCTGGAACGCTTTAAACCCTCCCATGTCGAGCGACAGGTTGTACACCACAGTGCCTTCGTGCGGGTGCTGGGAAGCAAGGATGTGATTGAAAAGCGCCCGTTCGTAATAATCGGCAACCCTGGGATCAGCCGACCATTCAAAGAGGTGTTCAGAAAGCTTGAGCATATTGAACACGTTACAGGTCTCTGTGGTAGCATTGCTTAAGCGGTCGTTGAGGGTATCGGGAGCCCCGAGGTATTCGTGATTCCCATTACCGCCCGTAACGTAAGAGTGGTGATTTACCACCCGGTCCCAGAAAAACTGAGCGGTGAATTTATCGCTTTCATTGCCGGTCAGTTCATACCTTCGGGCAAGGCCTATAATCTTAGGGATCTGTGTGTTGGCATGCTTCCCGGGAAGTATGTCCTTTCCTTTGGACAAAGGTTGGAGAATAGCCTTATGGTAGAATACACCGGCCAGATCTAAATATTTTTTATTTCCTGTTTGGGCATACAGTTCGGCCAGCGATTCGTTAATCCCGCCGTGCTCGCAATGAAGCATAAGCTGTATCTGTTCATCATTCAAGTCTTTTACCACCGTAGCCAGCCAGTCTGCAAAACGGACGTTCAGCTCAAGAGCTTTGGGATTTCCGAAAGTCCAGTAGACATGGAACAGGCCGTCCATCACTTTGTGCTGTGTATAATAGGGCACCCATATGCCGTTCAGGTCAAAGCCCTGTGAACGGATATTGCCTTTGGCTACCTGGTCTTCCAGAATGCGTTTCCCGTTTGGAAAAGCGCCTATGTAACCATCGCCGTCGGCTTGCTGGCATTCCCACAATTCATCTACAATGTAATTGGCTCGTTTCCGGAATTCTTCGTTGCCCGTAGTCTGGTACATCATGCTGACGGCCGAGAGGTAATGGCCCAGACTGTGACCGGCAATTGTATTAGATTCCCAGCCCCGGTAGTGTTCTGCTTTGGGTTTCAGGCCCGCCTCACTTCTGAATTTGGCCAGGAAACGGTCGGGTTCGTAATTCAGCAGGATCTGTTCATTCAGCTTTGTCGCATTCATGAACGGACCTTCCAGTAATTTAACATCGCTTATCTCAAAAGGTTTTGCCTTAAAAGGAGCCTGTCCGGTTGCGAGGGCCGGGAGCATTGCCGCAGAAAGCAAAAAGGCGGCAATAAGGATAATGGTTCGTTTTTGTTTCATAATAGTTAATTGATTTTAAACATATAAGGCCATTGCTCTTCGGGGCTCTGTTCCGCATCGGGCCCCCATCGCATAACGATGGGCCAGTGCTCTTTGGGAGCGCCGCTAACTACCAGCCATAAATATTCCGTATTCTTTGGCACTTCAAAAGTGAGTGAGCCTTCCGGCTCGCGTCCCGTACTGCTGTATATGCGACGGCCGTTACTCAGATAAGCCACAAAACCGTAGCGCCAGCCGGCTTTGTCTGTATTTACCGCCGTATAGCCGGGAGCACCGGCAATGCCTTTGAATTGAAGCTTTACGGTGGTTCCGGCGGGTGGCACTTCCAGTTTGATTCCGTTGTAACCGTAATTCTGCGGACAATTGAGCGAATCTACCCGTTGCCAGCCGTCATCTGCATCTGCGAGTAAAGTAACATGCTGATTGGCATAAGGTCTGGCCACTTTTTCCACCCGTTTAAGGTCCCAGGTAATAAAACGGCACGCCCCCTCGAACATTTCGTCGTTGAACTGTTCCTGAGTCAGGTTATTCATTCGTTTGTAAGTGGTCACGACGTCTTCTCCCTGGATGGTGGCTCGACAAAGATTCCCGAAAAAGTCCTTTCCGTGAAGGTCGGCCCAGTATTCCAGGACATAAGGAGAATGATACATATTTACAGGATGCAGGAACGCGTAATGGGTCTGCTTAAGGAAATCCTTCAGGTGGTAATTCTCAAAGGTCATCCATTCCGGGTAAACTTGCCAGAGCATATACTGGGCGGACATTTCAATAATGGCTCCTGCAGGGCCGGTTCCGCTGTCGATACCCGACAGGTACTGGAAACAATGGCCCATTTCGTGGGCCAGCGCTCCGTAAGGGGGTTTGGATATGCGGGTGGCATTGGTCCAGAGAATACCAATCTTTTCATCAGAACCTCCGCCAAAGGCCGTTTCTTCAGGGCCCGAAAACACATATACCAGCATTTTATATTTATCTGTAAGCGATGATCCTTTCTGTACTATTTTCAGATCGTTTATATAGTAGTTGTAAAACCGTTCACATTCCTTCAATGCGAACTGCACGTCAAAACGTTTTCGTTCATCGGACACTTTCATGGGATCGTCTCCGTAATCTTTATGCCAGAATATGGCAATGTTATCCGACTCTGCCATTCGCCGAAAGCTGTAATCGCTTTCGTTATTGTCATAGTCGTTGTTTTCGGGTACCAGATATACCTCGGCAGGGATATAGAGCTCTTTTTCCGGCTGGGAGCCGGGAGCACAGGATAAAGTCAGGACCCCGATAGCAGTCCATAAAAAGCAGGTAAGCGGACAGGATAATTTCATCGTGAAAACAGTTAAATATATGTCCGGTAAAATTAGTTCTATAACCGGTGAAGGAATAGCTGTTAAGTCTAAATTTCTGACAATATAGTCCTAAACGACCAACCCCTTAATAAATAAAACAGTAAATCAGAAAAAATAATTTTTATATTTCAAAGGATTGCTATACTTTTGCACACGGAATGAAAAACGGCAAAAATATTCTTCGTGTCCGACTTTGGGCTTAGGTTGTAACTCCTATAGTAACGACCTGTTTGCCCACATCCAAACCTCCCCTTATTATTTCATATTCTAAGAAATTTTAAATTTTTTACAAGCAATGAATGTGCGCATTCTTGTTGCAGATGCCTCACATACAGGCTATGCAGAACGTATTTGTGAGTTAATGTATATTTCCGCCCAGGAGCGTGGAACCGGCATAGCCAAAAGATCTCCGGAATATATTGTCGAGAAGATGATAAGTCGGAAGGCTATTATTGCCCTTCACGGAGACCGTGTGGTGGGTTTCTCATATATCGAGACCTGGAGCCATAAAGCATTTGTAGCCAATTCGGGGCTGGTGGTGGACCACGAGTACCGTCACCTGGGCATTGGTGCCAAAATCAAAAAGAGCATTTTTAATTTATCGCGCGAAAAATACCCCGATGCCAAAATATTCGGTATTACTACCGGAGCAGCCGTTATGAAAATCAATTACAAACTTGGCTACCGGCCGGTGCCTTTTTCCGAACTGACACAGGACGAGGCGTTCTGGGAAGGCTGTCAGGGATGCCGGAATTACGACATTCTCCTGCGAAACAACAAGAAAATGTGCCTTTGCACCGGCATGATGTACGATCCGGCCGAGCATAAGTCGCGCCGGTCTGCGGCCGCCAGGCCCGCAGCGGCCGTACCGGAAAAAGTAACCGCACATGCGACTGCCGTAAGCACAAAAACCGTTATCATACGGATAAAAGAACAACCGGAAAAAACAGGAACCTTAATAAAAGCATAAAGATGAACAACAAAATAGTACTCGCCTACAGCGGCGGACTGGATACCTCATTTTGCATCCCTTACCTGACCAAAGAAAAAGGCTATGAAGTGCACACCATTCTGGTGAATACCGGGGGTTTTTCTCCTGAAGAACTCCGGGCAGTATCGGCCAAAGCCCTTACACTGGGGGCAGCATCGCACCAAAACGTAGACAAAAGCGGGGAATACTACGACAAATGCATTAAGTATATGCTTTTCGGCAATATCCTCAAAAACAACACATACCCTCTCTCGGTAAGCTCAGAGCGCGCTTTCCAGGCTATGGCCGTTGTGCTTTATGCCAAAGAAATAGGCGCCGGGGCCATTGCCCACGGCAGCACCGGGGCCGGTAACGACCAGGTTCGTTTCGATTATTTTGTCGGCGTACTGGCTCCGCAAATGAAAATTGTAGCACCCATCAGGGAATTGAAGATAGCCCGCCGCGACGAGATAGAATACCTGGCAAAGAACGGATTCGAATACAGCTGGGAAAAGGCCAAGTACTCCATAAACCAGGGAATCTGGGGAACGAGCATTGGCGGAGTGGAAACGCTCAAATCGCTGGGTGAACTTCCGGAAGAAGCCTACCCGCACCCGCAGACAAAGAACGGCACCGAGGTGGTCACCATTACTTTCGAAAAAGGCCAGCCGGTAGCATTGAACGGAGAAAAAACGGATCCGCTGGGTCTTATCTCTGCTTTACGGGAGATGGCAGCTCCCTATGGCATAGGCCGCGATATACACGTGGGCGATACCATTGTGGGACTGAAAGGCCGCGTGGGATTCGAGGCCGCAGCGCCCATGATCCTCATTAAGGCGCACCATCTCCTTGAAAAACATGTGCTCAGCAAATGGCAGCTCTACTGGAAAGAGCAACTGTCCAACTGGTACGGAATGTTGCTGCACGAAGCCCAGTACCTCGATCCCGTTATGCGCAACATAGAAGCTTTTCTGGACGACTCGCAACACCGTGTCTGCGGAACGGTTTCGGTAAGATTGCGCCCCTTCAGCTTCTCGCTTATGGGATGTGAAAGCCCTTACGATATGATGAACGCTAAATTCGGGGATTACGGCGAGGGTACCACTGCTTTCTCGGGAGCCGATGTGGAAGGTTTCACCAAAATCCTCTCGCTGCCTATAAAGATCATTTACAGCCAGGAAGATGAAAAGCATAATTAAAACGGCTATTGCCGGGGGAGCCGGGTATACGGGCGGAGAATTGCTGCGCCTGCTGCTGCTCCATCCCAACGTCCGGCTCGTCTCGGTGCTGAGTACGACGCAGGCCGGGCAGCCCCTCTGGGCCGCCCACCGCGATCTGATGGGCGATACCGCAATGACATTCGACAGCCGGTTACCCCAAACCGATATAGACGTATTGTTCCTCTGCCTGGGGCACGGAGCCTCGCAAAAATTTCTCATGGAGAACGATCTGTCCCGTGTTGGACACATTGTAGACCTTAGCCAGGATTTCAGGCACCACAAAAACAGTGTTTGCAACGGCAGGTCGTTCCTGTATGCCCTGCCCGAAGCCTATCCCAATGCAGCAGTATACGAAGGGGCACTGAGAGAAGCCGGCAATGCGGCCAACCCGGGGTGTTTTGCCACGGCCATTCAGCTGGCCTTACTGCCTTTGGCATCTGCGGGTATTCTCAGTCAGGATATTCATATTCATGCCATAACGGGTGCCACCGGCGCGGGGGCCAAGCCCACCGAAACAGGCCATTTTGCATACAGAGACAACAATATATCCGTATATAAAGCTTTTGAACACCAGCACCTTACCGAGATCAGAGAAACGCTCGGAACGTTGGCCGGCGGCACATTGCCTCCCATATATTTTGTACCCGTACGGGGCGATTTCACACGCGGCATCCTGGCCAGTGCCTATACCCCGGCAGATCTGACGGAACAGGAAGCAGCAGAACTGTTTGAAAAGTATTATGCGGAACATCCGTTTGTACACGTTGTTCCCGGTACCATAAGCCTCAAAGAAGCAGTGAACACCAACAAGGGACTGGTCCATGTAGAGAAGCACGGCACCATGCTTCATATTACCTCGGCCATAGACAACCTGCTCAAAGGCGCTTCGGGCACAGCCGTTCAGAACATGAACATTCTTATGGGCATAGACCAGACCGCCGGACTGAAACTTAAACCAACCGCCTATTAACATTTACATTATGGCACTTTATCCGGTATATCCCTTATGGGAAATAGAAGCGGACCACGCACAAGGCTGCGTGATCACAGACACAAAAGGCCAGGAATACCTGGATCTCTACGGCGGACACGCTGTCATATCCATAGGTCACTCCCACCCCGTTTACGTGCAGGCACTTAACCGCCAGCTTTCCAAAATCGGGTTCTATTCCAATTCCATACGGAACGGACTCCAGGAAACACTTTCTGAGCGGCTGGCCTCCATGGGCGGCTACCCCGGCTACCGTCTCTTTTTATGTAACTCCGGGGCCGAGGCCAACGAAAACGCCGTAAAACTGGCCTCGTTCCAGACGGGACGCGACCGCGTACTGGCCTTCAAAAAAGCCTTTCACGGACGCACGTCGGGCTCCGTTGCGCTCACCGATAATCAAAAAATAGTAGCACCTTTCAACGCTCATCATGCAGTGGATTTCATTCCCATGGACGACTTTGGGGCGCTGGAAAAAGCATTTTCCGAGCACTCCTATGCTGCAGCAATAATTGAAGGTATTCAGGGAGTATCGGGCATACACGAGGCTTCCACTTCATTTTTCAGGAAGTTGCGCGAACTGTGCACCACCCACGGCACCTGTCTTATCCTGGACGAAGTACAATCGGGATACGGACGCACCGGTCGGTTTTTTGCCCATCAGCACCACGGCATTACGGCCGATCTCATTACCATGGCAAAAGGTATGGGCAACGGCTTTCCCATTGGCGGGGTCCTTATTTCCCCTGAGTTCAAGGCCTCCTTTGGACAGCTGGGAACCACATTCGGGGGCAACCACCTGGCCTGTACCGCCGCACTGGCCGTCCTGCAGGTTATGGAAGATGAAAAGCTCATGGACAATGCCCTGCAGGTAGGTTCGTACCTGATTGAACGTCTTAAAAGCATAAAAAAAGGTATAAAAGAAGTACGCGGCCGTGGCCTTATGATTGGCGTGGAACTCCATCCCGAATTTCCGGCCAATGCCGGTCTGAGAGACCGCCTTCTTTTTGAACACCATATATTTACAGGAGCTGCAGGACCCAACGTACTCCGCCTGCTGCCTCCCCTGTGCCTGAGCAGGCAACAGGCAGATTTATTAATATCATTGCTGGAATAAAAATGAGACACTTTACCTCAGTAAAAGACATTGGTCCGCTGGACAAAGCAGTGGCCCAGGCACTGGAGATCAAAAAAGACCGATTTGCCTGTGCCGGTTTAGGAAAAAACAAAACCGCACTACTTATCTTTTTTAATTCCAGTTTACGTACGCGACTGAGTACACAGAAAGCCGCCGAGAACCTGGGTATGAAGGTTATTGTACTTGATATCCAGCAGGGAGCATGGAATCTCGAGACCGAACGCGGCGTGGTAATGGACGGAGATAAACCGGAACATCTTCTCGAGGCCATCCCCGTAATGGGATGCTATGCAGACATTATCGGGGTTAGGTCGTTCGCCCGTTTCCAGAGTAAGGAAGATGATTACAACGAAAAGATCCTCAACCAGTTCATTCAGTACTCCGGAAAGCCGGTGATAAGCATGGAAGCCGCCACACGGCATCCGCTGCAAAGTTTTGCCGATCTCATTACTATAGAAGAGTATAAAAAGAAACCCCGGCCCAAAGTAGTGCTTACCTGGGCTCCCCACCCCAGGGCTCTGCCACAGGCAGTACCCAATTCATTCGCAGAATGGATGGTGGCCGCCGGTTACCGGGTTGTGATAACCCATCCGCGTGGCTACGAGCTCGACCCGTCGTTCACACAGGGAGCAGAGATTCAGTACGATCAGCAGGAAGCATTCAAGGGAGCCGATTTTATCTATGCCAAAAACTGGGCTGCCTATACAGACCCCAACTACGGAAAGATATTGAGTACAGACCGCGCATGGACAGTGGACAGCGCCAAAATGGCGCTCACAGACAATGCTTATTTTATGCACTGTCTGCCGGTACGCCGTAATATGATTGTTACAGATCAGGTAATAGAAAGTCCGGCTTCCATAGTCATTCCCGAGGCGGCTAACCGCGAGATATCGGCCCAGGTAGTAATTAAAAGAATTTTAGAAGCACTGTAATGAAAGTTTTGGAAATCTACAAAATCGGAGGCAATTGCATTGACAATGAGCAGGTTCTGGACACTTTTCTGAACGATTTCACAGGACAGGCACAGTCTAAAATTTTGGTACACGGAGGCGGTGTAATGGCCGGACAGATGGCCAATTCACTGAATATTCCGGTTAAGATGATAGACGGCAGACGCATTACCGACCGGGAGACTTTAAAGATTGTGACCATGGTGTATGCTGGATGGGCCAATAAAAACATCGTGGCGCAGCTGGAAAAAAGAGGTTGCAGGGCAATGGGTCTGAGCGGTGCAGACGGTAGCACTATGGTGTCTGTACAGCGCAATCCCCTTCCGGTGGATTTTGGGTTCGTTGGCGATCTGACGCCGGAAGGCATTAATACAGATCTGATAAACGATCTGCTAAGGCTCGGTATCACTCCCGTATTCTGCGCTATAACCTGCACTAAGGAAGGACAGCTGCTGAACACCAATGCAGACACGGTCGCCGGCGTGCTGGCCTCGGCCATGAGAAAATATTTCCATGTCCGGCTTATCTTTGTGTTTGATAAAGAAGGTGTGCTTTACCCACAGACGGGAGAAGTCATCCCGTTGCTGAGTAAAAAACAGTACCAGGTTCTTAAGGAACAGAAAATTGTGACCTCGGGCATGCTTCCCAAACTGGACAACGCATTTGCAGCTCTGGAAAAAGGCATAGAAGAAGTATATGTAGGCAAAACAAAACTTCAGTTATGAGCCGGCCGGTTGAACTCCTCAAACAGTTGATCTCCATCCCCTCTTTTTCCGGGGATGAGGGAAACACGGCCCGGTTGCTGCAGGAGTTCATTCACGGAACGTACGGAGTGCAAACAGAGCGCATAGGGAACAACGTGGTGGCCAAAAGTCCCGGCTACAACCCCGCTAAACCTACTTTATTACTTTGCTCGCACCACGATACCGTAAAGCCTGCCTCGGGCTATACCCGCGATCCCTATACCCCGGTAACAGAAAAAGATGAAGCCGGTCGTACAAGATTATACGGATTGGGCAGCAATGATGCAGGAGCCGCCGTGGTAAGCATGCTGGAGACTTTCGGTCATTTCTGCGACAAAGCGCTCTCCTTCAATATACTCCTTGTCCTGGCCGCCGAGGAAGAAATTTCCGGGGCCAACGGCATTCTAAAGGTTTTACCGCATTTTCCGGAGATCACCTGTGCCATTGTGGGCGAACCTACCGGAATGCAGGCGGCCTGCGGCGAGCGCGGTCTGCTGGTACTCGACGGGTATACCCGCGGGGTATCCGGCCACGCCGCACGGAACACGGGTGTGAATGCGCTGTACCTTGCGCTGGATGATATTACAGTTCTAAGAAATTACCGTTTTGACAAGATATCTCCTGTTCTGGGACCTGTGCACTTGCAGGTAACCCAGATTGAATCGGGAACGCAGCATAATGTGATCCCGGACACCTGCCACTATGTGGTAGACATCCGCACGACCGATGCCTATACCAACAGCCAGATTGTGGACCTGCTGCAACAGGCGGTAGGCGGTACGCTTATTCCCAGGAACCTGAAAAATAAGGCCTCGGCCACACCCCAGGGATGCCCGCTCGTTCTGGCGGCGGAAAAGCTGGGCATCGGGACATTTATTTCACCTACCACATCGGACTGGATGCGCCTGGAATGTCCGGCCATCAAGATGGGCCCAGGATCTTCTCCCCGGTCGCACTCAGCCGATGAATTTGTCTATATAGATGAAGTAGAAGAAGGTATACAACTCTATATCAAAATGATAACAGCTTATGGCAACACTTTGGAATAAAGGAACGGAAGCACTGCAGGACGTCGCACGTTTCACCGTGGGGAACGACACAAACTGGGACATGAGACTGGCCCCTTACGATGTAAAAGGGTCCCGGGCCCATGTGAAGATGCTGGGCAGGATAGGTCTGCTGACAAAGGAAGAGACGGCAACGCTGGTAGCAGCCCTCGAAGCGATCCTGGAGGATATCGGGGCCGGACGGTTCTGTATTGAAGAAGGTGTGGAGGACATCCACTCACAGGTGGAACTGCAGCTTAGCAGACAATTGGGCGATCTGGGCAAAAAAATCCACGCCGGCCGTTCGCGCAACGACCAGGTTCTTGTAGACGTTAAGCTCTACCTGAAAGACGTGTGCCGCAACCTGGCCCAAAGTGCGCTGGAACTTTTCCACTGCCTGCAGGAAAAAAGCGAGGCCTTCAAAGACGTGCTCATGCCCGGGTATACGCACGAACAGCCGGCCATGCCATCTTCATTTGGATTGTGGATGGGGGCCTATGCCGAGACACTTATTGACGATATGTACCCTCTGGGAGCAGCTTTGGCCGTTTGCGACCAGAATCCGCTGGGTTCAGCCGCCGGCTATGGGAATTCATTCCCCCTGGACCGTGAAGAGACCACCCGGCTTTTGGATTTTGCCACGCTTAATTACAACAGCATAGCTGCACAACTGAGCCGGGGCAAGGCCGAGAAAGCCGTGGCCGTGGCCGTGGCCGCCTTTGCGACCACTCTGAACAAACTCGCCGCCGATTGTTGCCTGTTTTGCGGAGTGAATTACAAGTTCATTTCGTTCCCCGACGAGCTCACCACCGGAAGCAGCATTATGCCGCATAAGAAGAATCCCGATGTATGGGAGCTGATAAGGGCCCATTGTAACCTGCTGCAGGATACGCCCAACCGGCTTGCCCTTCTTTTAACCAATCTGACTCACGGTTATCACCGTGATTTTCAGCTATCCAAGGACGTTCTGTTCCCTGCTGTAGACACGCTGCTCGATTGTTTCCGCATGAGCAGGCTCATGTTGCAGGGCATGAAAGTCAACACGGCCATCTTTGACGACCCGCAATACGATGTGCTTTTTACCGTAGAAGAAGTCAACAGGCTGGTACTGCAGGGCATGCCGTTCCGCGATGCTTATAAAAAAGTAGGCGCCAGTCTGAAGGACGGCACCTACAGGGCTAAGAGATCAATTGATCATACGCACCTGGGAAGTATCGGTAATCTGGCCACAGAACAGATACGGTCCAAGATGGAAAGAGCTGTGGATTATCTCCAACTCATTTCCTGAACCATTTCATTTATCCGGGCCAGCTCGGCCGGAATATCAATTTCCTGCGGACACATTGTTTTGCATTTGCCACACTGTGTGCAATGATGGGCCTGCGCCGGTTCGCTCACCAACTGGTTGTAACGGGCAAGGAATATATCTTTCTTCCTGGACGATTCTTCTGTCCAGGCACTTTTAACGTCCGGAACGTTTCCTTCGGCAATAAGTTCGTTGTAAGCTGCAAAAACGGCGGGAATGTCCACGCCAAAGTTGCATGGCATGCAGTATGCACAACCCGTACAGGGCACGGGAGATATCTTTTTATAGGCGGCCAGCGCTTTGGAAACAGCCTCCTGTTCGCTTGAAGTAAGGGGTTTAAAATTCCTGAAGGTATTTATGTTTTCCTCCACATGCGACATGACGTTCATCCCGCTCAGGATGGTAAGTACATTGGGCAGTGAGCCCACCCAGCGGAAAGCCCATCCGGCGGGTGTAAGGTCGGGATTAGCTTCCTTAAGAATGGATACGGCCTCGGGATTGAGCGTGGCCAACGCCCCTCCCCTTAATGGTTCCATCACCAGACACTGAATATTACGTTTTTCCAATTGCTCGTACATGTATTTTGCATTCTGTGCTTCCCAGTCCAGGTAGTTGAGCTGGATCATCACAAAATCCCAGTCGTATTGCTGCAGCAGATAATCCATGGTCTGAGCGTTGCTGTGGAACGAGAATCCCAGGCGTTTGATACGGCCTTTTGCCTTTTCTTCTTTCAGGTATTCAATGACACCTGTATTTTTATAGGCCCTGTCGTAATCTTCAATGGAACCGAGTGCATGAAGCAGGTAAAAGTCAAAATATTCCACCTGGCATTTGTCAAGTTGTTCCTGGAACAGTTCTTTGCCCTTATCCAGACCGGTTACCAGCCAGGTAGGCATTTTTGTGGCCAGATGGAAGCTTTCCCGCGGAAACGCTTTCAGTATCTCACCAACAACCAATTCGGATTCTCCGTTCAGGTAATTGTATGCCGTGTCAAAGTAATTAACGCCGTTGTCGTAGGCATACTGAATGAGTTGGGCCGAGAGTTCACGGTTGATAACCGTGGTGCCTTCCGCCGTTTTCATCATGGGCAGCCGCATGCATCCGAAAGCCAGCATAGACACTTCTGACCCCAGAACACGGTCTTTCCGGGTGCTAACAGGTTTAATTTTACCTTTTTTAATGGCGTCCTTTATTTTATCGTTCAGCGGGGTAAAGCGGATGGCGCTATATATGCCTGCTACGCCCAGTATTCCCAGGCCCATGTATTTGAGCGCATTGCGCCTGGATATTTTTTTATTATCTTCCATTGTATATCAATTAAATACATATTTTTCTGCCAATGCACGTCCTTTTTCGGAGCAAAAAATCTCTATACCGGAGATCATTGGGTTTCCTGCCGAGGTCACGATTTTTACCCTGATATGTTTTAACCGTATGCCCGAAAAAAGGACAACGGCCTCGTCTTCAATGGCATTGCCATATCCGAGCTTCATCCAGCCATTCTTTACATAACCTTCTACCACAAAATATCCTACACGATTACCACCTTCTTTGAATTCCCTGAGGACTACCTTATCCATGGCCACCGGTTCTTTGAAAGAAAAAAGAATTATGGGATTGGTAAGTTCCGCGGGAGAAGTCCAGTAAGTAAACGGATCCCCGTCTACAAGGGCATTTCTGTCAGATCCGCGGGCAGATTCCGTAACGGCTATATCGGCATAAGGAGCCATGTCGGTATCTGTCAGTTGCCCGGGCCACTGCCGGGAACATGCTACAGATAACAGAATAAGAAATATGAACAGGATATTTTTCACTTCTCAAAAATAAAGGTTTTTTTAATAACTTTGTGCTTATGAGCAAACAAAAAGTCTGTGCATTTATTGCAACCCGGATCATGGGCTGGAAATTGGTAGGGAAACCCATTCCCGTACCCAAATGCATTATCTTGGGAGCACCCCATACCTCCATCTGGGACTTCGTCATTTCATTCCTGTTTTATAACGGGATAGGAGGCCATGCCAAAGTAATCGTAAAACAGGATTTTTTCAAATGGCCGTTGAAGAAACTGCTTCTTTGGGCCGGAGCCGTTCCGGTAGACAGAGGCAAGGGCGCATCTTTTGTAAAACACATGATAGATGCAGTAAAAAAAGAAGATCATTTTCATCTGGCCATCGCCCCGGAAGGCACCCGTAAAGCAACAAAAAAATGGAAAGCGGGTTTTCATACGCTTTCCACAGCTCTTGACATTCCCGTTTATTACGGGTATTTCGACTGGGGACGAAAAGAGATAGGGGTGGCCGAACAGGTGCTCATTACAGACGACGTGGAAGCCGACATGAAACGTATTAAGCAATGGTACATAGACAAAGGCGTTACGGGCAAACACCCGGAACGCTTTGATCCTTATTAATGCCTTTACGAAAGGAACATCAGTTTTTCTCCGTCGCTGTCTACCGTCACGGGCCTGCTGCTTTCTACAGAACCCTCAAGTATCCTGCGGGCCAGCTCGTTCACCAATTCTCTTTGCAACAAACGTTTCAGGGGCCTGGCTCCGTAGATGGGTTCGTAGCCTTTCTTTTGCAGGTAATCCAGGGCATTATCTGTGAGGGTTAGTTTAATATCCTTTTCTTCCAGCAGTTTTACAATCCGGTCTGCCTGTATTTGAAGTATCTGCCGTACATTTTCTTCCGTAAGCGGATGGAACATTATTATTTCATCAATCCGATTAAGAAATTCGGGGCGTAACGTTCTCTTGAGCAAGTCAAGGACCTCTCTCTTGGTTTTCTCGAAAGATTCCGGTCCGGTTCCCAATAATTCCATATTTTCCTGTATTATAGAAGACCCGGTATTGGATGTCATAATAAGGATAGTGTTCTTGAAATCGGCTACACGGCCTTTGTTATCGGTCAGACGGCCGTCGTCAAGCACCTGCAGCAGGATGTTGAAAACATCGGGGTGGGCCTTTTCTATTTCGTCCAGGAGGATGACCGAATAAGGTTTTCTCCGTACAGCCTCGGTCAGCTGTCCTCCCTCGTCGTAACCCACGTATCCCGGAGGCGCACCTACCAGACGGCTTACCGAGTGACGTTCCTGATACTCGCTCATATCAATTCGGGTTATCAGGTTCTCGTCGTCGAACAGGAATTCGGCCAGCGCCCTGGCCAGTTCGGTCTTTCCCACACCGGTCGTTCCAAGGAACAGGAACGAACCTATGGGTTTCCTTTCATCCTGCAGGCCGGCACGGCTTCTGCGCACCGCATCGGACACCGCCTCAATGGCTTCGTCCTGACCTACCACACGCTTGTGCAGTTCTTCTTCCAGGTGAAGCAGTTTATCTCTTTCTGCCGTAAGCATCCGCTGCACCGGGATACCGGTCCACCGGGCCACTACCTCGGCAATATCTTCTTCGGTGACCGCCTCGTTAATAAGAGATTGCGGGAATGACTCCTTACGCTTTTTTAACCCCTCAATCTCTTTTTGCAGCTCTCCCATTTTGCCGTAACGGATCTCGGCCACGCGGCCATAATCGCCGCGACGTTCGGCCTCGGCAGCCGCCACGCGCAATTCTTCCATAAGGCTCTTTTTCTTCTGGATCTCTTCGAGAACTCCTTTTTCTTCCTGCCATTTGGCACGCTGAATGTCCCGCTGGGCAGAAAGCTCCTCAATGGATTTGGTGAGCGAGGCAAGCTTTTCTTTATCTTTTTCTCTTTTTATTGCCTCACGTTCTATTTCCAACTGGCGGACTTTCCTGTCCAGTTCGTCAATACTCTCCGGTACCGAGTTCATTTCCAGCCGCAGACGGGCAGCTGCTTCGTCCACCAGGTCAATGGCCTTGTCGGGCAGGAAACGGGAGGTTATATAGCGGTGCGAAAGCTGCACGGCCGCAATAAGCGCATCATCCTTTATCTGGACCTTATGGTGCTGTTCGTAACGTTCCTTAAGTCCCCGGAGGATGGAAATGGCCTCGGCCGGTGACGGTTCGTCTACCATTACCATCTGGAAACGTCTTTCCAGGGCTTTGTCCTGTTCAAAATATTTCTGGTATTCGCCCAGCGTGGTGGAACCCACAGCACGTAATTCACCCCTGGCCAGCGCCGGTTTAAGGATATTGGCCGCATCCATGGCACCCTCGCTTTTGCCCGCCCCAACCAGGGTATGGATCTCATCAATGAAAAGGATTATCTCCCCCTCACTGGAAACGACTTCCCGTACAACGCCCTTGAGCCGTTCTTCGAATTCCCCTTTGTATTTGGCCCCGGCAATAAGGGCTCCCATGTCCAGGGAATAAATTTGCTTGCTTTTGAGCGTATCGGGGACATCGCCGGCTACAATACGCTGGGCAATGCCTTCTGCAATAGCCGTTTTTCCCACTCCCGGTTCACCCACCAGAATGGGATTATTTTTTGTACGTCTGCTCAGGATCTGGAGCACACGACGGATCTCCTCGTCACGTCCAATAACAGGATCGAGTTTGCCTTTACGGGCCTGATCGTTAAGGTTCACTGCGTATTTATTGAGTGCATCGAAAGTCTGACCGTCTGTTTCCGAATTTATGCTGCGACCCTGACGAAGTCCTTCGATGGCTTTTTTTAGTGTATTCTCATCCAGACCCTGTGATTTAAGCAGGCGTGCCACTTCGTCACGACCCGAAAGCAACCCGGCAAGTATATGTTCCACGGTAATAAACTGGTCTCCCATTTTGGAGGCTACACTTCTTGCCCGCTGAATAGCTTCCTGGGCGTCGCGCGAAAGATATGTTTCGGAAGCTCCCTGCTGTTTGGTATATGCCGCCAGTACAGATGCAAGTCCGTTCTCCAGACTATCGGGATTTACACCTGTTTTTTGCAGCAAAAACACGCCCACCCCTTCTTTGTCCGACAAAACGGCCTGCAGGATATGCCCGGTTTCAACCACCTGGTTGGACCCGGCCTGCGCCTTTTGAACTGCTGCCTGGAGCAGTTCCTGCGCCTGAATAGTAAATTGTTGTTCGTTCATAGCACTTTTTATTGCTCAAACCCCGTTCCAGACGCATTTTTCTGCCAAATTGTCATTAATCGGAAAAAAGCTTTTTCATCTATTTTACTTACATTTGTAGAATGAATGCTTTACTGGAAGACGGCCGCCTGCTCCCCTTGGTTGAAGACTTCTATACCATCCAGGGAGAAGGTTTTCATGCCGGGAAACCCGCTTATTTTATACGCCTGGGAGGTTGCGACGTGGGATGTTCGTGGTGTGATTCCAAAAACAGCTGGAATCCCAGATTATTTCCTCCGGTATCTGTCGAAGAAATCATATTGCGTGCCGTAAGCCATCCGGCCAAATCCATTGTGATCACCGGGGGCGAGCCCCTTAGTTACCCTCTGGGGCCATTATGCAAAGCACTAAAAGCGCACGGAATGGAAATATTCATTGAAACATCCGGTTCGCATCCGCTGAGCGGAACATTGGACTGGATTTGTCTGTCCCCAAAACAGAACAAGCCGCCCCTTCCGGAAATCTATCCCCTGGCACACGAGCTGAAAGTGATCATTACCGGTCCGCTTGATCTGGAATGGGCCGAGTACAACCGGAGAAAAGTTTCACCCGGTTGCAGGCTTTTCCTGCAACCGGAATGGAGCCGCCGCGAAGCCGTTCTCCCGCATATTGTTTCGTATGCCAAGGCCAATCCCGTCTGGAATATATCGTTACAGATTCACAAATACATGCATATACCTTAATTACATACTAATCATTTATTTCTACACTAACATTATGAAACACCTGATCCTGTCTCTCGCCGCACTGTTCCTGATCTCCGGAACAACATTCGCCCAGGATCCCGCAGAAAAGAAAGAAAAAGAAAGCGGGTTCCAATTTACCGTTGTTAAAGAAAATCCCATCACTCCCGTTAAGAACCAGAGCAGTTCCGGAACCTGCTGGAGTTTCTCTTCACTGGCTTTTATGGAATCTGAATTGCTCCGTCTGGGCAAAGGCGAATATGACCTTTCCGAGATGTTTGTCGTTTCAAAAACATACACAGATAAAGCAGACCGTTACGTTCGTCTGGACGGTTTCCTGAATTTTTCGCAAGGCGGAGGTTTTGACGATTACCTGCATGTAATTAAACATTACGGTATGGTTCCCGATCAGGTAATGCCCGGCCTGAATTACGGAGAAAACGAACACCGTCACGGAGAAATGGAAGCCGTGCTCAAAGGGATCGTAGATGCTGTGAAGAAGAACCCCAACCGGAAATTGTCCACCGCATGGAAGAATGCTTTCCAGGGTGCGCTGGATGCTTACCTGGGTGCTGTCCCCGAAAAATTCACTTACAATGGAACCGAATACACGCCTGTATCGTTTGCAGCTTCGCTCGGTTTCAATCCCGAAGAATACACCGGCATTACTTCCTACACACACCATCCTTTCTATACACAGTTCGCGCTGGAAATTCCGGACAACTGGCTTTGGGGAACCTGTAATAACCTTCCTTTGGAAGACATGATGGCCGTCATAGACAATGCCATTATGGAGGGATATACCGTACTTTGGGCTTCCGATGTATCTGAACAGGGTTTTGGCCGCAGCGGTGTGGCTATGTTCCCTACAACCAATCCGGAAGAAATGACCGGTTCGGACCAGGCACGCTGGCTGGGAATGAGTCCGCAGGAAAGGGCCAATGCCTTCAGAAACATGAACGCCCCTGTAGCCGAAGTCAAAGAAGTGACACAGGAAATGCGTCAGAAAGACTACGATAACAAACAAACCACGGACGACCACGGCATGCTCATATACGGCATTGCCAAAGACCAGAACGGAAACAAGTATTATATGGTAAAAAACTCCTGGGGTGATACCGGCCCGTATAAAGGCCTGTGGTACGTATCGGAAAAATTTGTTCAGTACAAGACCATGGATATCCAGGTAAACAAGAACTCCATTCCCAAAGACATTCGTAAAAAAATGGGAATAAAATAATCTTAAAAAATGATGAAAAAAACCGGTCTGTTATGCTTAACACTACTCCTGACGCTGTCGCTGGCAGCGCAGGAGTATGTTTTCACCCCGGTGGTGGAAAACAAGGCTACCCCCGTAAAAAACCAGGGCCGTACCGGCACTTGCTGGTGCTTCGGCACTCTTTCCTTCCTTGAAAGCGAATTGTTGCGTATGGGCAGGGAAGAGGTGGATCTTTCAGAAATGTATACCGTACGCCAGACTTATAAGCTGCGTTATTTTGATAACTACCTCCGCCGGGGGAAGGGCAACCTGGGACCCGGCGGCGTATGCCACACGGCTACCCTTACTTCGGCTCAATTCGGTCTGATGCCCGAAAGTGCCTACCCCGGAATTTCCTACGATTCACCCGGTCACAACCATTCCGAACTGGGCAGTTATGTAGAAGCCATTGCCAAAGTACCGGACGAGGCCAAAAACATGAGCCCCGAGTCCGAAGCGATGCTCAATGCCGTTCTGGATATTTACCTGGGTGAGACACCCTCTTCGTTCACCTATAACGGAAAGGATTTTACTCCCGCTTCATTCGCCTCTTATCTGGGACTTGATATGAACAACTACGTAGAGATCACCAGTTTCACGCATCATCCATTCTACCGGCAGATTCCTGTAGAAATACCCGACAACTGGGAACACGCGCTGTACTACAATGTTCCGCTCAATGAGTTTATGGCCATTGCGGATTATGCCCTGTTAAACGGTTACACCATTGGATGGGACGGCGACCTTACCAAGGATTTTTCACAGGCTAACGGTTTGGCGGTCCTTCCCGATCCCGATCCCTCAAAAGACGAAGTTGAGGTGACCCAGGAGATCCGTCAGAAATGGTACGAAACGTTCCAGACCGTGGACGACCATATTATGCATATTACCGGGATTGTAAAAGACCAGTACGGAGTTAAATATTATATTACCAAGAACTCCTGGGGAGAAACCGGAAAATTGAAAGGGTATGTAAACATGTCCGAGAACTACTTTAAGGCAAAATGTATTGCCATTATGGTACATAAAGACGCCATACCAAAGGAGATCCGTAAAAAACTTGGGATTTGAGACGAATTACCGCGCATATCCCAAATTTCATCACCTGCCTGAACCTTCTTTGCGGCACGGTTGCCGTAGTACTGGTTTTCAGGGGACAGATGACACAGGGATTCTGGCTGATGGTTGCCGCAGCCGTCTTTGATTTCCTGGACGGCACGGCGGCGCGTTTGCTTGGAGCCTATTCGGCTATAGGTAAAGAATTGGATTCGCTGGCAGACAGTATCAGTTTTGGCCTGGTTCCTGCGACCATGTTACATACGGTATATCTGCCGGCGGCCCCATACCGCTGGATGGCTTTCATCCCTTTTATTGTAGTTATTTTTTCTGCCCTGCGACTGGCCAAATTTAACGTAGACACCAGGCAGACAGAAAGCTTTCTTGGGCTGCCTACTCCGGCCAACGCACTGCTCACAGGGTCCATGGTGCTTTACTCTGAAAACAGTGAAGCCTGGGGCGCCATGATGCATTCCTCATGGCTCATCCCAAGCCTTTCTGTGGTTCTATCAGTCCTCCTGGTAAGTGAACTGCCTATGTTCTCTTTAAAGATAAAGCACCTTTCTTTCAGGGGAGAAAACGCCGTTCGCTTTCTTTTTCTGGGACTCAGCCTGGTTATTGCCGCAGCCGTCCTCATTGCAGGCTTTCATTGGAGCCTGTCTGTCCTTTCTGTTATGTGCCTGTACCTTATTATGTCGGGCATCTATTCTATTGCCAGAAGGCCTACTACCTCGTAAAAAATTTCTCCTTTGTAGTAAATCTTCTGAAATAATACCTGTTCTACCTTGTAGAGGGTTTCTCCGTCGTACCTCACTTTTTCGTAATCGTCGGGAAGGTACGGTACCCTGGTACCTATTGGAGGGTCAATCACCAGGTATTCTCCGTTTTTATCCAATACGAAGAAAATCCCATCGTCGTAATAGATCTGTTCTGCGGCATTGTACCGATCATCAGTGGTGTTAATCATGGCAACCGTCAGTGCCTTAAGGGCAGAAACAGCTGCCATGTCCAGAATCGTCCCCACGGGCGGTCTTGTGAGGCAGTAATAGCCGTCAATAAGCCGGTAGTAAAAACCGTCCAGGTAATAATAACCTGTTCCTCCGTAATCATAACGTCTGGCAGTACGGGGGAGATGTCTCAGACGATGACCGTAATAATAATCCCTGGGAGCCGGTCTGAACCGGGGCATCCAGTGCGGAGGACGGTGCCGGGTGCTAGAAAAGTAGCGCGCCGGGGATTCCCTGTGGCGTGGTGCCTCTTTGCGGACCTCATTGCGCTGCGGTGCTTCCCTTCTCACTTCTTTGCGCTGCGGAGGTTCCCTTCTCTCCTCGTTGCGTCTTGGCTCGTCCCTTCTCACTTCATTGCGTCTGGGCTCCTCTCTCCTCACTTCTTTCTGTTTTGGCGCCTCCTTTTTCACTTCTTTACGCTGTAGGGCTTCCCTTCGGTCTCTCTGTGGAGCATTTTTTTGTTTCTCAACCTCACTGCGACGCGCCGGCATCTCTTTCTTTGCCTTCTCCTCTTTCTGACCTATTCCGGAACTTCTGCGTACATAATTCTGAGCAATGGCATCATTTGAATGAATCAACAGAGCCATTAAAATGAACAACACCGGGAGTTTAATTAATGTCTTCATACGCGTGTTTTTTAAAGGTTCTTTCATATACATATGAAGACAAAACACGTGCCACCCGGCGTTAGAATAATGAAAACAGCGGTCCCGTACACATAAACCGCCCAAAATGTTCACAGAATCGCGAAAACCAGCGTTCCGTGAACAAAAACAGCCTTTTATGTGCACGAGTTGCAGATAAAACCGGTTCCGTACACAGAAACGGCCTAAAACGTTTACGGAATCCCAGAAAAGTCTTGACAGAATGCTTTGGCAAGCAGCCCGATGACTTCTTTATAGCGCTGAAGAACGCTTTCAAGATATTTAGAGCGGGAAACGCCTCCCATTGGCTGAAGCCAATGGGGTCTTCCCTCCGCGGGCGCGAGGTTTCCCTTCTCTAAATATCTTGTGGTGTTCTTCGCTTGTGTGGAATGGAAAAGTTGCAGATTTTCCGAGGCAAACCAGGTTTTTTTGAGGCAAAGTTCGTGTTTTGTACAGGGTAAACCCGGATTACCGCGTAAGGCCCAATTTGAGAAAATTAAGCACCAGAATATCAAGCATTTAAAAACAAAAAAATCCCTCTTGCGCGGCACTCCGGGTTTGCCCGGCTGTGGGTCCAGTTGACCCGGCTGGTCTAGTTGCATGCTGGCACGGCTGCGAACCTGTCTTGTCTGGTTTGCCTGACTGCGGGCCTGCTGGCTAACCCGTTTGGCACTACTGGCCCTGGTAGCCCGGTTGTGGGTTTGGTTGAAGGCGGAGCGCCAAAGTTATTTGGCGCTTACATCAGGCGCTGCTCCACAGCACCGCTCTTTTTGGCTGCAGCCTCAGGGAAGGTGGTAAGTAACAGCCATGTGATAAAGACCCGCAATACTCTATTATTAAAGTCATTAGCGGCTTATACTCATTTATTACTACTTACCACCCCCTGCCGTTTTTACGGGTTTTGGGCAATTTGAGGGGGAGGTGGTAAGTAATAGAAATATTAAAAATGCACGTAATATACTGTATTTAAGAGCATAGCAGGTATTAGGTTTATTTTTACTACTTACCACCTTCCCTGGCGGACCTGTTCCCGACTTCCTACCGTTGAAAAAGTGGCGTTGCTATTAAAGAGGTGGCTCTGCTGTGCCGGTGGACAACTGGCTACATCAAACTTTTAGGCTATTCTTCGCACCGCACCTCAAAGAATGGGAAACACCTCCCTGGCACTTCCCGAACTGTGATTACAGTTATTGGATCATAGGTATTTTGTGATAGGCCACTATCAGTGCCCGTCAGAGGAATTCGCAAGGCCACATACAATGCGCTTGTATAGCCTTGCCGGTTCCTCTGTCGGGGGTACCTTTGCCTATCACAAAATAAATCATATCTCTCCTATCTGTTTATGTCGTTTTGTGGCGCACATCAATTCCATCTTTTTCCTTTGCAAATGCGGAGCAGACCGGAGGTCGCGCAGGTAAGAGTCAAGTGATAAACTTTTAGGTATTTGCGGTTAATTGGATTTTGACCCTTGCCTATACAGATGGGATTTGTGTGCGCCAGTTTTTCGCATGAATCAGAAAGTACCAGAATAACAGTGTGTTAAAGATCGCCGTTTGAATTTGGCGCAAACAGATCCCATCTATCTACGTCATGCTCTCAAAAAAACGCCAGTCACAAGATATTTAGAAAAGGGAAACCTCGCGCCCGCGGAGGGAAGGACCCGGTTGCGCCAGCAACTGGGAGGCGTTTCCCGTTCTAAATATCTTGTGGAAGTCCTTGCTTGTGTGAAAATGGTACAGTGGCGGGTCTGCCGCTGCCTTCTGGGCACCGGAAGTGTTCTGATAACAATACAAAAAAACAGTCAAGGCTAAATGGCCTTGACCGTTCTTTGGTTGCGCGAGCAATGGTTAGAGCTCAGGCTGAGGGCCTATGCCGAAATTTTCTACAAGCACTTTGGTCACGTTCGGAGATAAAAATCCGGGCAATGTGGGCCCCAGATGGATATTTTTAACGCCGAGGCTCAACAGTGCAAGCAGTACTATCACGGCTTTCTGTTCGTACCAGGCAATGTTATACAAAATGGGCAGCTCGTTTACATCTTTTAGCCCAAAAGCATCTTTTAGGGCCAGAGCTATTACTACCAGCGAATAGCTGTCATTGCACTGACCGGCGTCAAGAACCCTGGGAATTCCTCCGATGTCACCCAAAGGAAGCTTGTTATACCTGTATTTGGCGCAGCCGGCGGTTAAGATCACGTTATCTTTTGGAAGTGACAAGGCATAGTTGGTATAATATTCACGGTTCTTCATTCTTCCGTCGCAACCGGCCATTACCACAAAACGTTTGATGGCACCGGACTTAACTGCATCAACAACCTTATCGGCCAAAGCAATCACCTGATTGTGGGCAAAACCGCCTATAATTTCACCTTTTTCAATTTCGGTGGGAGGCGGACAGGCTTTAGCGCGGGTTATCAATTCAGAAAAATCCTTTTTGCCGCCTTGTTCGCGGGCGGGAATATGCTTTGCACCGGGATAGCCGGCAGAGCCTGTTGTATACATTCTATCCAGGTACGTAGCAGTTTTCAATGGCGGTACAATACAGTTGGTTGTAAAGAGGAACACTCCGTTGAAGGCTTCAAATTCTTCGCGCTGCTTCCACCATGCATTGCCGTAGTTACCCACAAAATGAGGGTACTTTTTAAAGGCAGGATAATAATGTGCCGGAAGCATCTCGCCGTGAGTATATACATCCACTCCTGTACCGGCGGTTTGTTCCAGCAATTCTTCCATGTCTTTAAGGTCGTGTCCGCTTATAAGGATACCCGGATTTTTACCTACTCCGATGTTCACTTTGGTAATTTCGGGATTCCCGTATGTGGAGGTATTGGCCTTATCGAGCAGGGCCATGGCTTTTACTCCAAAACTGCCCACTTTCAGTACCAGGGCGGTAAGTTCATCTGCAGAGATGTCGTTACGTGATACTTCCGCCAGGGCGTCTTCTATATGAGCATAAATTTCCTCGTCTTCGTAACCCAGATTGAGCGCATGTTCAGCATAGGCGGCCATGCCTTTCAAACCGTATATGCTCATCTGTTT
>ERZ1645192.677-NODE-677-length-28397-cov-8.424494_pt1 | contig 28397 bp, 26 predicted proteins | sample MGYA00575354_ERZ1645192 | MGnify/ENA primary metagenome ERZ1645192 (study PRJEB40844, sample SAMN11349763) | freshwater sediment metagenome | isolation source: river sediment | host: Sediment | place: India: Faizupur Khadar , New Delhi | collected 2017-02-21 ... | reverse complement strand
TTCGTCGACCTCTATTGCGGGACGACCCCGCTGCGCGACTGGAACAGGGAAGCGCTCGACGAGGCGCGAAGGGCCCGGTCGACGGCCGGGGACATCCTCCCCGATTCCCCGGTGCCGCCGATGCCGCTCGACGTCTACGAGGGAACGTACGACAATCCGGTGTTCGGGAGCGTCACGCTGCTCGCCTCGGGCGACGTCCTGACGGGAACGATGGGACCGGCGCGGGTCCGGTTCGTCTTCCGCCACAGGGACCGTGACGAGTTCGTGATGAGCGTACCGGACTTCGACCCCGAGGGGGGACGCGTTCGCTTCACGCTGCGAAACGGCGCCGCCGACTCCCTGATCATCGACGATCTGCAGAAGGACGGCATCGGCGCGTTCTTCCGGAAGAACCCCTGACCGGACGACAGGAAGGAGCATCCGTCATGGAACTGAACATCAGGCCGCAGAACAGTCACCTTCGCATGGAGAACGTCTTTTTTCCGGCAATGGAGTATCGCGCCTTTCCGGGGAACGTCGCCCCCGGGCTCAAACCGCCCGGAATGGGACACTTCGCCGTCAAGGCGGAAGAACTCGAGGAAACGCCCGTGAAGTGGCTCGTCCAGGTGGACGTCCATTCGGAGAAGAACCCGCCCGACACGCCGACGTTCCTGTACGAATTCTCGCTTGTCGCGGTCGGCGTCTTCGCGTGGCAGGGAGAGGAACGCTCGCGGGAAGCAACGCGACGCACCGTGGGGACGCTCGGCCCCGCGATGCTCTACGATGCGCTGCGCGAAGCCGTGAAATACATCACCCATCTCGGGCCGTACAAGCCGTTTCTGCTGCCGTCCCTGGAGTTTTCGCTCGCCCCGGACGACGGAGACGACAGTGTCATCAAGATCCGGAAGGACGACGCGTAGGAGCGGGCGGGACGGGCAGCGAAACAGGAAAGGGGGATAATCGCAATGCGGTCGAGCATCGAGAGAATCCGGAAGGACATCGAAAGACTGGCGGTCTTCACCGCCACCCCGGGCGCGGGCGTGACGCGCTACAGCTTCTCGGAAGAGGACCGGAACGCACGCGCCTACATCCGGCGCGAAATGGAAGATGCGGGATTGCGTACGTACGAGGACGGCGCGGGAAATCTCTTCGGACGACGCGACGGACGAACGAACGACGCTCCGCCGGTCATGGTCGGATCGCACTTCGACTCCGTCCCGAACGGGGGGGCGTTCGACGGCGACGCAGGCGTTTCGACGGCCCTCGAGATCGCGCGGATTCTGCGCGACGAGCGGATCACGACGGAACGCCCGATGGAATTCGCGGCCCTCGTCGAGGAGGAGGGGGCCCGCTTTGCGTGTGGCCTCTACGGAAGCCGCGCAATGACGGGGCTTCTCGGGGAGGCGCATCTCGACACATTCACCGACCGGGACGGCGGGACGCTGCGCACGGTGCTCCGCGACTTCGGTTTCGCCCCGGAACGGTTCACGACCGCGCGGCGGGAACCGGGATCGATCGCCGCCTTCCTCGAGCTGCACATCGAGCAGGGCCCCGTTCTCGAAACGAATGGGATCGACCTCGGTCTCGTAAGCGCGATCGTCGGCGTGAGCCAGTTCGAAGCGGAGTTAACGGGACGCGCCGATCACGCGGGATCGACGCCGATGACGCTCCGGAAGGACGCTCTCGCGGCCGCCGCGGAGGTCGTCCTCGCGCTGCAGGCCGCGGCGCGGCGGGAGGGGGAGGGAACGGTCGGCACCGTCGGCAAGATGCGGGTCGCGCCGGGCGGATCGAACATCGTCCCGGAGATCGTGAATTTCACGATGGACATCCGTTCCTCCGTGGAATCGCGGATGATGCGCATCATCGCGGAGATGAAGGCTCTCATGGAGCGCATCGCCATGCGCGACGCCCTCGGATGGCGAATGGACGAGAAGGTCCTGATCCCTCCCGTCTTCATGCATCCGGAGATCGTCGACGCTCTCGAAGCGTCGGCCCGCAGTCGCGGCTACAGCGCCCGGAGAATGGTCAGCGGCGCGGGACACGACGCGATGGTCATGGCGCGCCTCGCGCCGGTCGGAATGGTCTTCGTCCCGAGCCGGGGCGGACGCAGCCACTGCCCCGAAGAATGGACCGAATACGCCGACGTCGCGAAGGGCGCCGACATCATGCTCGATGCGGCGCTCCGGATCGCCGGGAAGGCCGAATAGGAACGCACTCCCCCAGGCGTAGGGACAAAAAAGAGCAAAGCCCCGGATTTCTCCGGGGCTTTGCGTGGCGAAGCGGTTACAGAAGCCATTCGAGACCCAGCCGCAGAAGCGTCTCCTCCGATGGCGTCGTTTCGGATTCTCCGCCGAATCCGGACATCACGGCGCAGGACATCGCACGGACGCGTTCGGCCGCCGACAGCAATTCGTCGCCCGATACGGGACGCCCCAACGCGGCCGAGAGAAGCCGCGACGCGTGACCGGCATCGGCGACGGAAGCCCCGGTCAGGGACAGGTCCGAAACGTCTTCGGACGAAGAGGCGCCCGTCCCGAGCCGCTTCATTGCTCCGGTGTCGGCGAACTCCGGCTCCATCGATCCCTGAACGACAACGGCTTTCAGCCGCTTTTCCGCAAAAACGGACTCGAAGGGCGACAGCCCCTCGTCCGAATCTTCGCTGCCGATCGCAAGAACGCCGTGTCCCGTCCCCTTCAGCGTTTCCGCGATCGCGCGGGCCGTCTCCGCCGCGTCGCTGTCCCAGAGGTCCTCCGCGTCGACGACCTGCGCGCCGTCCTCGTCATCGACCGAAAGCAGCGACGGCGACTCCGCAGCGCCCATAATCACGAGCGCGTCGAACCCGCTTTTCTTCAGCGCGACGGGAAACGCTCCCCCGAGACGCGCCGTCCCGATTCCCCGCCCGTCGGGCGACCGGAAGGCGGCCGCGCCGAGGTCGCAGCCGTCGAGCGGCGCTCCCGTCAGCGGACCGGCCGCGATCACGACGGGATTGTCCGGCTCCGACGCGGGCATGACCGGATCGGCCATGTACCGGAAAAGCCGGACCGCGAGCCCCTCGCCCCCGACGTACGCCCGGAACCACTCCTCGGGAATCGGAAGTTCCTGAGCCGTTTCCTCCGTCATATCAACAACAAGCACCCGTCCCCAATATCCCTGCATGCGCATCCGTCCCTTCCTGTATTCTCAATGTCTGACAAAAACACCGCTTACCGCACCGGATCCGGCTTCGGGGCGCGCGAAACCGCCCCGTCCGGAAAGCCCGCCCGCTCCGCGACGAAATACAGGGGACGTCCCTTCGACTCGCGATAGATCCGTCCGATGTATTCGCCCATGATCCCGAGGCACAACAGCTGAACGCCCCCCATGAAGAGCAGCGCGATGAACATGAGCGTCCATCCGCTCACCCAGATGTTCGTGAACAGGCGCAGCACCAGCGCGTACAGAATGCCGAGAAGCGCCATCGCGCTCGCGGAAAACCCCATGAACGTCGCGACGCGCAGCGGCTTCGTCGAAAACGACAGGATGCCGTCGAGCGCGAACGAGATCATCTTCCGGAGCGGGTACTTGCTCTCGCCCGCGAAACGCTTCGCGCGGTCGTACGGGAGGGCGCGCTGCCGGTACCCCACCCAGCTGACCATGCCCCGCAGGAAACGATCGCGTTCGGGCATGTGGCGCATGGCCTCGACCACGCAACGGTCCATCAGCCGGAAGTCCCCCGTGTCGAGCGGAATCGGCGTGTCGGAGAGATGGTTCAGGACGCGGTAGAACGTCCGCGCCGTCGCCAGCTTGAAGGCGGTCTCCCCCTCGCGCGTCCGTCGTTGCCCGTACACCACCTGATACCCCTGCCGCCAGAGCGCGAGCATCTCCGCGATGACCTCGGGCGGGTCCTGAAGGTCCGCGTCGATGAGCACGACGGCGTCGCCCGAGGCGTGGTCCATCCCGGCCGAGACGGCGATCTGGTGCCCGAAGTTCCGCGAGAACGAGATCATCTTCACCCTGTCGTCATCCCGCGCGAGCTTCCGCAGGATGTCGAGCGTCCCGTCGCGGCTCCCGTCGTTCACGTAGACGATCTCCCACGAAACGCCCATATCCCCGAGCGTTCCGGAGAGGCGCCTGTGCGTTTCGGAGAGCACCTCCTCCTCGTTGTAGCACGGAACGACGACCGAGAGAACCGGCGCCATTCATTCCACCTCGTCCAGGCGAAGCGTCGTGGCTCTCAGATGTTTGTCCGAGAATACGTCGCGCTTCGGCGAGAAGCGGCGCTGATGCCACATCCACGCGGTCCGGACGATCTCTTCGAGCCCGGGGTAGGAACGCTTCCACTTCAGCGTGCGCTCGGCCTTCTTCGACGAGGCGACGAGGACGGCGGGGTCGCCGCTCCGGCGTCCGGCCTCCGTGACGGGGATCGGACATCCCGTGACGGCGCGAACCATATCGACAACCTGCCGGACGGAGTACCCCGTCCCGTTGCCCAGATTGTACGCCTCGCACCCTTGCTTTCCCTTCAGGACGCGTTCGAGGGCGCGCACGTGCGCCGCCGCGAGATCGGTCACATGGACGTAATCGCGGACACACGTCCCGTCGGGCGTGGGGTAGTCGGTCCCGAAGATCGTCGCCCCGTCCCGGCGTCCGAGCGCGACGTCCAGCAGGATCGGGATGAGGTGCGTTTCCGGGTCGTGATGTTCTCCCGTCCGGACGAGGCTGTCCGCGCCGGCCGCGTTGAAGTACCGCAGCGAAACGCTGCGCAGGCCGAAGGCGTCGTGAAAACGCCGGAGCATCGTCTCGACGAAGGCCTTGCTCTCGCCGTAGGGGTTCGTCGGACGGATCGCGGCCTCCTCCGGGATGACGGCGACGTCCGGCTCGCCGTAGACGGCCGCCGACGAGGAGAAGACCAGGTTCGCAACCGCGTGCTCCTTCATGACTTCCAGCAGCGTCATGGTTCCCCGAACGTTCACGCTGAAGTACTCGTCGGGCCGCTCCATCGACTCTCCCACGAGCGACCGGGCCGCGAAGTGGACCACCCCGTCGATCCGGTGCGTCCGGAAAAGAGCGTCGAGCGCGTTCCGGTCGCGGATATCCCCTTCGACGAGAGCGCTGCCGAACGCGAGATCGCGATGGCCGCGACTGATGTCGTCGAAGACGACCACGCTGTGTCCCGCCTCGATGAGGGCGAGACTGACCGTGCTTCCGATATATCCGGCGCCGCCGGTGACAAGGATCATGCGACCGTCTCCTTCCGTACCGGTCCGTTGCGGACCGTTCTCCCGGGAAGCCGCCGCAACAAAACGGCGCCGGGGCTCCTGTCGATACGACACGCATCAATCCTACGGCAGGAGGAGCGATCCGGCAATGGAGCGGCGAACGAATTCCGGTCCGGCCGGCGCGTCCGGTTCCCGAAATCCGGCGCGCGTTGCTGTAGAATGATGCAGATGCATCGTCCGACAATACAATCCTGACGCGGAGGAACGATTATGACACAAACCGTCGCGGTCGTCGGGGCCGGAATTACGGGCCTGACCGCCGCCTGCGATCTGCTCGCCTCGGGGTGCGGCGTCACCCTGTTCGAAAGCGCGCCATACGCCGGGGGACTGGCGTTCGATATCCCCTGCGGCGCGGGACGTGTGGAGGCGTTCTACCGGCATATCTTCACGAGCGACACCCATATCCGGGACCTTGCGGCGGAGCTGGGGCTCGCGGACGCCATCCGCTGGTTCGCGCCCGACAACGCCGTCGCGCTGCCCGGAGCGTCCGGGAACGCCACGAATCTGTATCCCTTCACGACCCCGGGAGACCTTCTTCGGTTCTCGCCCCTCTCCCTTCCCGGCCGCATACGGCTCGGACTGTCGGTCCTCGGAGCGAAGCGCGTTCGCGACTGGCGCGCCCTGGAAGGGGAAACGGCGCGGGAGTGGGTGCTCCGGACGGCCGGGCGGGACGTCTGGCGCACGGTCTGGGAGCCGCTGATGCGCTCGAAGTTCGACGACGACGCGGACTCAGTCTCGGCCGTATGGCTCTGGAACAAACTGGCGCTTCGGGGACACACGCGATCTTCCGGGATGAAGTCGGAACTTCTCGGGTATATGGACGGCGGCTTCGGCCGTCTCGTCGACGCGCTGACGGAACGCATCAGGACGCTCGGCGGACGGATCGAAACCGGAACGGCCGTCGAACGGATCGATGCCGATCCGGAAACCGGCGCTCCGTCGCTGACGGTATCCTCGCCCGCGACGGAGCCGCAGACGCTCCGCTTCGACCGGGCGCTCTGGACCGCAGCGCCCGCGCTTCTCGCCGACGCGGCGCCGTCGCTTCCTTCCGAAAGTCTCGAAAAGCTCCGCGGCGTGCGCTACAAGGGAAACCTCTGCGCCCTGCTGGAACTCTCCCGGCCGCTGACGCCGCACTACTGGATTTCCGTCGCCGACCCGGACATTCCCTTCGTGGCGCTGATCGAGCATACGAACCTCGTCGGCGCGGAGGCCTACGGACGACATATCGTCTACCTGAGCCGCTACATCGACGCCGCAGATCCGCTCTTCTCGGCGCCGGACGACGAGATTCTCCGCCGGTTCAAGGCCGTCCTGCCGCGCTTCGCCCCGGATTTCGACGCGACGGCGATCCTCGCCGCGCGGGTCACGCGGGCGCGATACGCGCAGCCCGTGATCCCGTGCGGCTACTCCGGACGCATTCCGCCGTTCGACCCCGTCCCCGGGAAAGCCGTCTTTCTCGCTTCGATGCCGCAGATCTACCCCGAGGACCGCGGGATGAACTACGCCGTCCGCCTCGGCCGCGAGGCCGCCCGGAAGATACTCTCCCCGGAGGCGATCCGATGAGCAGTTATCCGGCGCTCCTCCAGTCGCTTTTCCTGAGCGAATACGGAATGCATTTCCTGAAGTGGTGGGGAACGATCGTCCTGCTCGGCGCGATCGCCACGCCGCTCACGCGTTTTTTCCTGGGCGGCCTTCCCGACAGGGGATACCCGTTCGCGCGCGTGATCGGATGGGTGCTTCCCGCGCTCCTTGTTTTTCTCGCGTCCATCCTCGGACTGGTTCCGTTCACACGCGCTTCCGCGATCGTCTCCGTCGCGCTTTTCGGCCTTCTCTCGCTCGCCGCGCTTCCGGCCATCCGCCGCGACCGGCTGCGTCCGGCCCTGCCGTCCGCGACGACGGTCCTGACTGCCGAATATCTGTTCCTGGTCTGCCTCGTGGGGTGGACGTTCGTCCGGAGCTTCCGGCCCGACATCGAAGGGCTCGAGAAATTCATGGACTTCGGCTTCGTCAACGCGGCGCTGCGGACGGACCTGATGCCCCCGGTCGACATGTGGCTCGCCGGAGAACCGATCAACTACTACTACTTCGGCCATTACCTGACGGCCTTCATGATCCGGCTGACGGGCGTTCCTCCGGAGGTCGGCTACAACCTCATGATGGCGACGCTCTTCGCGCTCGCGTTCACGCTCGCCTACTCGCTCGGGTCGAACCTGACCGCCCGGTTCTCCTCCGACCGGTCGCGCATCGCGACGCTCGCGGGGCTGCTCGCGGCGTGCCTGCTCGCGCTCGGCGGCAACCTGCACGGCTTCATCTTCGGCGACCTCCTGCCGGCCGCGAAGGAACGGGGCCTCGTCTCGCTCGAACTCAAGCCCTACCACTACCCCGACGCCACGCGCTTCATCGGTTACTATCCGAAGGAGACGGACGACCGGACGATCCACGAGTTCCCGGTGTACTCCTTCGTCGTCTCGGACCTCCACGGGCACGTTCTCGACATCCCCATCGTCCTTACGGCCCTGGCATGCTGTCTGGCCGCGATCCTCGCCGCCAGGCGCACAGCCGGTCACGGACAGCCTCGCGCCCCCTCGCTGCGCTCCTTCCGGATCAGCCCGGTCGAATGGCTTCTCGCGCCGCTCCTGTCGGTCATCTGGATGACGAACTCGTGGGACTTCCCGATCGTCACGGGCGTTGCGGCGGGAAGCATGCTCCTCGCGCGGCTCCGGGCGCACCCGACGCTCCGGTCGGCAGTCGAAGGGGTCGTCGCCGCTCTTGTGGTCACGGCCTGCGCCGTGGGCTTGAGCATCCCCTTCACGCTCCGCTTCGTCAACATCACGCAGGGCGTTCACGCCGCCCTTTCGAGAAGTCCGCTCTGGCAGCTCGCCGTGCTCTGGGGGTATCAGGGCTTCTTCGCCGCGTGCCTGCTTGTCTTCCTGCTCGCGCGAAGCGTCGCGATTCTCCGGCGCCGCAACGGGACGGGGCGCATCGCCGCGCTGCTGACCCGGCACAACCCGAAGGATCTGTTCGTCCTCGGCCTCGCGGTCGCGGGGGCGCTGCTCGTCCTTCTGCCCGAACTCATCTACGTGAAGGACATCTACGGAACCACCTACCACCGCTCGAACACGATGTTCAAGCTGACCTATCACGCGTTCATGCTGCTCGCGCTCGTGTCGGCGTATGCGGCCTTCCGCCTTCCCGCGGCCGCGTCGGGATGGAGGAAGGGGGCGCTCGCACTCCTGTTCGGCTGCGTCGCCGTGCTCCCGATGACCTACCCCTGGAAGGCGATGAACGGCTTCTACGCGCGCCCGACCCCGGCGACCTACAGGAAGCTCGACGGCCTCGCATTCCTGCCGCCGGAGGACCGTGCGGCGATCCGGTGGCTGAACGACAACGTCCGGGGGGCTCCGGTCGTCCTGGAATCCGACGGAGACAGCTATACGCTCTTCGGACGCGTCTCCATGGCGACCGGGCTTCCAACCGTGCTCGGATGGTTCGCGCACGAATGGCTCTGGCGCGGCTCGGCGGATATCCCGCAGAAGCGAAGCGCGGAGGTGCGCGCCGTCTACGAGGCGGCCTCCCCCGACACGGCGAGGAAGATACTCGACGCGTACCGCGTGGAGTATCTCGTCATCGGGGAACGGGAGCGAAGCCGCTTCCCGAACATGAAGGAAGCGGTGCTGCATTCTCTCGGAGAGTCGGTCTTCCGCTCGGGAAACACGGAGATCCTCCGGATTGCCCCGGCGCACGGCGCAATCCGCGGAGAGAGAACGAAGACCTCGCCGTAAACGACCCGGGGATACGAAAACGTCCGTCCGGCGGCCGCTTCAGAACAGCGGTCGCCGGACGGACGTCGTATATTGCCGGTGACGGTTGCGGCTACTTCACGATCTCCACGCCGCGGAAGAAGTCCCAGTTTCGCGGGGAGATGTAGAGCCCCTTCACGTTCGGCTTGACCATGTACGGCGTCGCGTAGAAATAGATCGGCGCGATGATCGAATCCTTCATCAGGATCTCCTCGGCCTTGCGGAAGTTCTCCGCGCGTTTCGCCGGGTCGTCGGACGACATTGCGTTCTTGACGAACGCGTCGTAGTCCGGATTCACGAGGCCGATCACGTTCTCGTGAACGCCGGTCAGGAACAGCTCGAACAGGCTCCCCGCGTCGAAGAAATCGACGAGGTACGCGTGGCGCGCAAGGTCGTAGTTCTTCTGGATCCGGGTGTCGATGAAGACCTTCCACTCCTGGTTCATCAGCTCGACCGCAACGCCGAGGTTCTGCTTCCACATCGCCTGGAGCGCTTCGGCGACGCCCTTGTTGATGACGCTCGTGTTATAGGTGTACGTCACCTTCGGGAAGCCCTTGCCGTCCGGATATCCGGCTTCGGCGAGAAGCTTCTTCGCCTCGGCGACATCGGCGCGGACGGGGAGGTACTTCGGCGACTCGGCGCGGAAGTCCTTGTCCTTCGACCCTCCGGGGATCACGTCGGGGATGAAACCGACGGCCGGTTTCTGTCCGCCCTGCGTCACCTTCGTGACCATCGCCTCGCGGTCGATCGCGAGCGAGAAGGCCTTGCGCACGCGGGGATCGTCCCACGGCTTGCGCGTCAGGTTGAAACAGACGAACGCGGTCCCGAGCGTCGGGGCGACCTTTGCCTCGCCCGCTGCGATGAGCTGCGGCGTCATTGCGGGGGGAACGTTCTTGAAGTAGTCGATCTTGCCGGACTTGAAGGCCGCGAGCGACGTGTTGTCGTCCGCGATCATGACGAGGCGCACTTTGTCGATCTTCACGTTCGCGGCGTCCCAGTAGTGCGGATTCTTCACGATCGTCATCTCGCTGTTGTGCTGCCAGTCGGTCAGGACGAACGGACCGTTGCAGATGATCGTCTCGGGTTTCGTCGTCCAGCCGCGCGGATCCTTTTCGACGACATCGGGGCGCGCCGGATAGAAGATATGATACGCGAGGTAGTCCAGAATGAGCGGCCACTTGTATTCCATGCGGATCTCGAGCGTTTTGTCGTCGATCGCCTTGAGGCCGACTTCTTCTTCCTTCGCTTTCCCCTCGTAGAACTTCTGGGCGTTCTTGATGAAGAAGCCGTAATGGGAGTACGGGGAACCGACATCGGCGCGGAGCAGCCGCATGAAGCCGTAGCGGAAATGCTCGGCCGTCATGGGCTTGCCGTCGGACCATTTCATGTCGTCCCGAAGGTGGAAGACCCAGGTCATTCCGTCGTCCTTCACGTCCCAGCTCTTCGCGTAGCCCGGCTCCGGACGGTCGTCGAAACCGATGCGGACGAGCCCTTCGAAGACGTTGTAGATCACCGTGGATCCGTCAACCGCGTTGTTCAGAACCGGATCGATGGTCCTCGGTTCGACCCGCAGGTTATAGATGAACGCCTTTTCCTCCGCCGGAGCGATGCCGGCCAGGGACACGCACAGGAGCGCCGCAACCGCAAAAACCGCGAATACCTTTTTTCCGGACATGGGTGTCAAATCCCTCCTCAGACTATGCTTTCTGCACTTTCGTGATCACTTGACGAAACATGCGCTGAAGTGACCGTTTCCGCGATCCGTCAGTTCGGGAACCACCTCCCTGCATCTGGGTTCGGCATACCGGCACCGGGTATGGAACTTGCACCCGGAGGGCGGATCGATCGGGTTCGGGATCTCCCCTTCGAGCGGGATGCGCTTTCGCGCGTCCGCGCGGTCGGGATCGGGAATAGGGATCGCGGAGAGCAGCGCCTCCGTGTAGGGATGCAACGGCCGCGTATACAGCTCGTTGCTTCCGGCGATTTCGACCATCGTCCCGAGGTACATGACCGCGATGCGGTCGCTGATGTGCTTGACCATCGACAGGTCGTGCGCGATGAACAGATACGTCAGGCCGAACTCCTTCTGCAGGTCCTCGAGCGTGTTCACGATCTGCGCCTGGATGGACACGTCGAGCGCCGAGATCGGCTCGTCGCAGACGATGAACTCCGGCGACGCCGCGAGGGAGCGCGCAATGCCGATGCGCTGCCGCTGCCCGCCCGAGAACTCGTGCGGATAGCGGTTCGCGTGCTCCGAATTGAGCCCGACGACGCGCAGCAGTTCCCGCGCCCGGTCGGATCGCTCCTTGGGGGCGTGCAGCGAGTGGATCGTCATCGGCTCCATGACGATGTCCCCCACCGTCATTCGGGGGTTCAGCGACGCGTACGGATCCTGGAAGATCATCTGCATCCGCCGCCGGAACGGGAGCATTTCGCGCTGCGAGAGATGCGCGAGATCGGTCCCGTCGAAGACGATGCTCCCGGCGGTCGGATCGTAGAGCCGGATGATGGACCGCCCGACGGTCGTCTTGCCGCACCCCGATTCCCCGACGAGTCCCAGCGTCTCGCCCTTCGCGATCGAAAAGGATACGCCGTCCACGGCCCGGGCGACCTGGCCGCCCCCGACGCGGAAGTGCATCACGAGATTCCGGACATCGAGCAGCGCGTTCATGATGCCGCGCCTCCGTGCGTCTTTGCGGCTCCGGGCCGCGCGTGGAGCCAGCAGGTCGTGATGTGCCCCTCCGACAGCTCCGTCGGCTCCGGGGGCATCGTCATGCAGACGCGCATCGTCTCCGGGCACCGCGCCGCGAAGGGACACCCCGGCGGCGGGCTCAACAGGTCGGGCGGTTGCCCCTCGATCGGAATCAGGCGTTCGCGGACGAGCGTGTCCGGGTTGGGGACCGAGTGCAGCAGCCCCTTCGTATAGGGGTGCCCCGGAGCGTAGAAGATATCCCGCCGCGCGCCGCGCTCGACGATGCGGCCGCCGTACATGACGACCACGCGGTCGGCCATCCCCGCCACGACGCCGAGGTCGTGCGTGATCAGGATGATCGAGGTCCCTGTCCGCGCTTGCAACGCCTTCATGAGTTCGAGAATCTGCGCCTGGATCGTCACGTCGAGCGCCGTCGTGGGCTCGTCGGCGATCAGGAGCGCCGGATCGCAGGTGAGCGCCATCGCGATCATGATGCGCTGTCGCTGGCCTCCCGAGAACTGGTGCGGGTACTGGTCGATGCGCTTCTCGGCCGGATCGATGCCCACCTGCCGGAGCATCGCGATCGCCCGCTCGCGCGCCTGGGCCTTCGTCATCCCCCTGTGGCGGATCAGCGGCTCCATGAGCTGGTAGCCCACGCTGAGCACGGGGTTCAGGCTCGTCATGGGGTCCTGGAAGATCATTCCGATCCTGTTTCCGCGAAGGTTCACGACCGTTTCGTCGTCGGCGCCGGCCAGTTCGGTTCCGTCGAAGCGAATGCTTCCCTCGACGACGCGCCCCGACGTTCCGAGCAGGCGCAGGATCGAGAGCATCGTCACGCTCTTGCCGCTTCCCGACTCGCCGACGATTCCGAGAACCTCGCCCCGGCGCAGCGAGAAGGAGACGTCCCGAACGGCGCGGACTTCGCCGACCGGAGTGAAGAAGGACGTATGCAGATGTCTGATGTCGAGAAGGTCGTCCATCGGAGGCCTCACTTTCGCAGCCTCGGGTCGAGCGCGTCCCGTAGCCCGTCGCCGAGGAAGTTGAACGCCAGGATCGTGACGGAGATCGCCGCGGCCGGGAAGAAGAGCTGATACGGATAGATCGCGAGCGTATTGATCGCGTCGCTCGTCAGAACGCCCCAGCTCGCCATCGGCGCCGAAACGCCGAGGCCGATGAAGCTCAGGAACGCCTCGACGAAGATCGCCTGCGGGATCGAAAAGGTCAGCGTCACGAGGATCGGCCCCATCGCGTTCGGGATCAGGTGCCGCAGCAGGATCCGGCGCGGCGACGCGCCGAGCACGCGCGCGGCGAGGACGAACTCCTCGTTCTTGATCCTGATGGTTTCCGCCCGCACGATCCGGGCCATCGACGCCCAGTAGGAGATCCCGAGCGTCAGGAAGATGCTCTTGAGTCCCGGGCCGATGACGACCATCAGCAGGATCACGTAGATCATCAGGGGGATGCTGTGGATCGCGTCGACGATGCGCATCATCAGGTTATCCGCGCGTCCGCCGAGGTACCCCGAGATCCCTCCGTAGATCACGCCGATCGTCAGGTTGATCAGGCTCGCCACGAAACCCACGGCGAGCGAGATCCGAGCGCCGTACAGCACGCGGACGAACAGGTCGCGGCCGAACATGTCCGTTCCGAAGAGGTGACTCCCGGACGGAGCCTCGTTCGCAACCATGAAGTCCTGCGCGTCGTACTCGTAGGCCGACAACATCGGACCGAACACCGCGAAGAGCACCACTGTCACGATGACGACGAGGCCGCTCATCGCGAGGGGGTCCGCCTTCAGCCTCCTCCACGCATCCTGCCAGTAGCTCACGCTCTCGCGGATGAACTCGTCCTTTCGCTTGTCATCATCGCCGACGCGCTCGAAAAGCGCCGGGTCGATCGGCCTCGCGACGATTCGGGCTCCGTTGCTCCCGTTCAGAAGTTTTTCCATGATTCGTCCTCAGCCTCCGAGTTTGATGCGGGGGTCGATGAAGCCGTAACAAATATCCACGAGAAGATTCAGGCTCACGAGCAGCGCGCTGTAGAACACCGTCACGCCCATGATCGTCGTATAGTCGCGGTTCTGGATGCTCGTCACGAAGAAGGTCCCGAGCCCCGGCACGCCGTAGATCTGCTCCACGACGAAGCTGCCCGTCAGGATCCCCGCCGCCAGGGGGCCAAGATACGTCACGACCGGAATCACGGCGTTCTTGAGCGCGTGGATGTACACGACCGTGCGTTCGCGAAGCCCTTTGGAGCGGGCCGTCCGGATGTAATCCTGCTGGATGACCTCAAGCATGCTCGACCGCGTCAGACGGGAGATGAACGCCGTCGGATACCCCGCGAGCGTGATCGCCGGCAGAACGGCCGTGGAAAAGCCCTCCCAGAAGCCGACCGTCACGATCCCGAGCCTGTAGGCGAAGACGTAGACCATCAGCGTCGCGATGACGTAGTTCGGAATCGTGATCCCGAGCGTGGCGACGACCATCGCGGTCTTGTCCTGCCATCCTCCGCGGCGCAGCGCCGAGACGATCCCGGCCGGGATGCCGATGCCGAGAGCGATCAGGATCGCCATGGAGCCGATGAGGAGGGAAATCGGGAAGCTGTCGCGGATAAGGTCGTTGACCGACATGCCCTCGTACCGGAAGGACGGCCCGAGGTCGAAACGGGCGAGGCTTTGCAGGTAATGAAAATACTGGATATGGATGGGGTCGTTCATGTGGTAGCGTTCGAGAACCTTCGTGAGGATCTGCGGCGGGATCGCCTTCTCGTCGGTGAACGGCCCGCCGGGAATGGCCCGCATCAGGAAAAACGTGACCGTGATGACTACAAACAGGGTGACGGCGCTGGTCCAGACTCGCTGAAAGATATAGCGGCCCATTGAGTTCTCCTTCCGGGGACAGAATGAATCCGAAACACAAGTTGATTATATCCATTTCGACCGTCGGATCAACTGTATCCTTTTGTGTATCCATAAAACATGAAAACTGTCGGAATTCATGCGCCATGCAACTGTGTTGCCAAGAAGAGGCGCTTCTGCTAGTATTGTGAACATAATCACCTTTATGGAGGAGGGGTCGCAGTGTTCACGCCAAAGATTCGGGTCGTCCAGTACGGGTGCGGAAAGATGGGGCGCGTGTTTCTCAGATATCTCTACGAGAACGGAGCGGAGATCGTCGGAGCGATCGACAGCAACCCCGCCGTCGTCGGCAGGGACGCGGGCGAAGTCGCGGGGCTCGGCTTCCGGCTCAACGTTCCGGTCCGGAGCGACGCGCGCGAAGTGTTCGAGGAGTGCGACGCCGATGCGTGCATCGTCGCGGTCGCCAGCCTGATGACCGATATGTACTCCCATCTGGAAATTCCGGTGAGCTACGGCGTCAGCACGATCACCACGTGCGAGGAGGCCTTCTACCCGTGGACGACGTCGCCGTCGCTCACGAACCGGCTCGACCGGCTCGCCAAGGAGATGGGCTGCACAGTCACCGGCTGCGGCTACCAGGATGTCTTCTGGGGCAACCTGATTTCGGTCCTCGCGGGAGCCACGCATAAAATCACGCGCATCGAGGGCGTGACGAGCTATAACGTCGAGGACTACGGCATCGCGCTCGCGAAGGTCCACGGCTCCGGCCTGTCCATGGCGGACTTCGACCGCGACATCGCCAAAAACGATTCGCTGCCGTCCTACGTGTGGAACTCGAACGAATGGCTCTGCTCGCAGCTCGGCTTCACGGTCAGGTCGATGAAGCAGAAACTCGTTCCCACGACGGCGAATGTCACGCTTCACTCGACGACGCTCGGAATGGACATCCCGCAGGGCTGCGCCACGGGAATGTCGGCCGTCGTCACGACCGAGACCTTCCAGGGACCGGTCATCGAGACGCAGTGCGTCGGCAAGGTGTACGCCCCCGGCGAGACGGACTGCAACGACTGGACGATCCGGGGCGAACCGGACACGACCGTGAAGATCGCCTGCCCCGCGACGGTCGAACTGACGTGCGCCACGATCGTCAACCGGATCCCGCAGCTTCTGAACGCCCCCACGGGCTACGTCACGACCGAGAAACTGCCGCCCGCGAAGTACCTCGCCTACCCGATGGAGCACTATCTCGAAGAGTAGTCCCCCTCAAACGGGCCGGACCTTTTTCTGACGCAAACAGACGAAGGACGCAAAGAACATCTTGCGTCCTTCGTCGTTCCCTGTACGATTACCGTACGGATCGCAGCGGACGCGAACGTCCGTCATCCGGATATCCGATACATAAGGAGAGGAAAACCATGAAAGCAAGATTCGCCGCAGTGCTCGCCGTGTGCGTCCTGTTCGCCGCAGGAAGCGTCGCGGCCGTTCCGTGCAGCGCCCAACCGGTCGCCGCTTTGCAGGAGAAATGCATCGTCGCCGCCGAAGCGACCGAACAGGACATCGCCGCGCTGTTCGACACTTGGAACCAGGCGCTCCGGTCCGGAGATCCGGAGAAGGTCGCCGACCTGTACGCCGAACGGTCGATCCTGCTGCCGACGCTCTCGAACACGCCCCGGCTCACGCGCGCGGAAAAGGTCGATTACTTCCGCCACTTTCTCGAGCATCGGCCGTCCGGCGAGATCGTCATGCGGCAGATTTCGATCGGGGCCGATATCGCGGTCGACACCGGCCTGTACACGTTCCACTACGCGACGACGGGCGAAAGCGTCCGGGCGCGCTACAGTTTCACGTACGGATGGGACGGCGACGGCTGGCGCATCGTCAGCCACCACTCGTCCGTCATGCCGGAGAAATAGAACTGAGGGAGCGTCACTCCTTCCGCAGATAGACGCTGTCGCACTCGATCGTGGCCTTGAGCGCGAAGCCGTGACGTTCGAGCAGGCGACGGATCGGGACAGTGTGCATGTTGTTCTCCACCGTGATCGCGCGGATCGGGACGGAGAAGTCGAAGGCCTCGAGGATTTCGTACTCGCTGCCCTCCGTGTCGATCGAAAGGAAGTCCACGTGATCGATCCCGAAGCGGCGCAACAGGTCCTTCAGCGTCACCGACTCGACGTCGATAAAGTCGGAGTGCTTCCCCGACCGTTCGATCCGGCGCAGCGTCCGGTCATTATAGGCGTCTTCGATGCCGCTCATCGCGCTCGCGGCGCCCTCGACCGCACGGAAGCGCACCGTGCCGTTCGCAGCGCCGACGCATCCGTGGAACAGGGTGCACGTCCGATTCTTGCGCAGCTCGTCGAATACGGCCGGATGCGGCTCTACGGCGAGCCCGGTCCAGCCGAGTTCTTTTTCCATGTGGTACGTGTTGCTCAGCTCGACGCCGTCGTACGCGCCGACGTCGACGAAGACGCCGCCGCGCATGCCTCCGAGCAGGTCGAGGACGTAGGCGTCCTGCCCGTACTGGCTGTAGAAGCCCTTCGGCGCGGGGATCCGCTTCATGAACAGCTTCGAGACGATCAGTTCGGCAATGCTTCGCACCCGGAACCACCCCTCGGGGAACGTATTTTCGAAATGCGTCAAAGTTTTCCAAAGTATGCTCGCATCGGTTGAAGCGGCAGCATTGTACCACACTGGCCTGCCCCGGCGGGTTCAGACACGAAGAAACGCTAATGCGCCGGACGCTCGTGCCCGTCGTCGACGTGATGTACGGGTGGGGATGCGCGAATATCGACTTCTACAGACGGAATATGTGACCGGCGCGAACCGTCAGGCGTTGCCGCGCCGTTCGATCCGCCTCCGGATCAGCCGGACGATGCCCGCAACGTCCGTGACGACGCTCCAGGCGAGGACGAGGTAGGGGATTCCGAGGATCGCGGAGGTCCAGACCATCAGCGCCGGGCCTTTGAAGAACAGCAGCGCAGGCGTCAGGACCAGAAAGACCAGAATGATTCCGTAACGCGCCCGGATCGGCGGGCGGCCATCTTCTTTCCGCGCGATGTCCGCGATCCGGAGAAAGCAGAAGATGAACAGGATGTCCGCGGCGCTGCACATCATGTTCGTGACGACCTCGAACGTTCCGAGGAGTCCGCGGATGCCCTCCCACCGGGCGATCCACAGGTAGAACGCATCAAGCCGGGACATGCCGCCCCTCCTCCCGCCGCAGGTTGCGCCACAGCAGCAGCGCGATCACGCCCATGCTCCCCTCAAGCACCAGATAGAGCCCGTTGACGATCCGGAAGTAGAACAGGCAGAGGAACTCCCACTCCAGCGGGTTCAGTCCGTACCGCCGCGCCACGGAAAGCGCGCCGCCGAACCAGATCGCGTAGAGGATCAGGCAGCCGGTCGTCCACCAGAATGCGAAACGCGCGCCGGCGGCTCCTGGATCTGCGCCCCGCACCGCGTGGAGCCTGTAGATCCGCCACTCGAACGACACGAGGCCGCCGTCGAGGATCAGCATGACCGTGCACAGGAATTGCCAGACCAGCGAAGGCGAGTTGTTCGAGTGCGGATGGACCGGCGGCAGGATCCAGAGATCCGCAGCCGCGAGCGCAATGAGGGCGGCAAGCAGCGCGATCTGCTGCAAGACGAAGCGGCGCAGGTCACGCGGACGTTCTTCCGGAACCCCGGCAGGCCACACGTTTGCCGGCAGGGTTCCGCGAAGATCGTAGCAGGCCCATTTGGCGCAGCAGAGGCACGTCTGCTGGACGAACACCCAGAAGAGCGCCATCGCGAAGCTGAACAGGCGGTAGGTCACGAACATCCACCCCTTTCGTCACGCCCCGCAGACGGTTCGCGTCCGTCGTCCCCAGGAAGCAGCGACGCGCACGACGGGTCGTGACGTTTCCACCGCTCCCGGGCGCTTCGGAAAGATCGCGTCGCGTAGCAGTACGCGCAGCCGAAGAGACACATGTCGTATTCGCCGATGTCCCTGCTCGGTGCGCAGCGGCACGCCGGGCGCTGTCCCGGATCTTTCGCCACGGACGCCGGAAGCGGCGAAGGGCCGAAAAGTCTTCCGATCAGATCGGCGTCGACGCACGCGCCCGGAAGAATGCCGCTGTCCCCTCGTATCAGCGGCTCGGCGCACGAACGGAGCTCCATTCCGGCGTCGCCGGCCGATTCGCGGAGCGAGCGCAGCATCGGTCGGATGTCCACGCCCTCCGAAACTTCGCCCGGAAAGAGCGGCTGCGAATCGTCCCCGCATCGCGCGACATGCGGCTCACAGTCCGGGCCGAGCGCACGGAGTCGCCGGGCCGCCGCGGCGTAGGGATCGTACAGGCTCAGGACGCATCGCCGCGTCGCGCCCGAAAGCGCCGACGAGAGGCGTCGGAATGCGGCGATATGCCATTCCGGCGTGGTCCGATGCGTCAGCAGGATCGGGTCGTAGCGCCAGACGACGCGATCCGGGCCGATCCGGTCGGCCAGCTCCCGGAAGGTCCGTACTGCGGTCTCGGGCAGGGGAACGTGCGGCTCGAAGACGTCCGGCAATCCCGTGAGCGTGACCTGCACGTAAAACCGGCGCCCCATCCGTTCGATTTCCGGAATGTACTGCATCAGCGGGGCGAAGTTTCTCGTCCAGAAGACGATGCAGCGCACGTTTTCCGGCGTGAGGTCCACCCGCGACAACATCCGCGGATTTCGCGGGTTCCGCACCTCGCACCATCCCGCGCGAAGCCTCCGGATCATCCAGTCCGCGTAGAACGCCGGGATGTCCGTCCGGCGCGAGGCGCTGACGATCGTCGCGGGGCCGGGAACGCTCACTTCGGGACTCGTTCGGCCCGCATCTCGACGATCCTGCGCCCGTTGCCGTACATGAAGAGGACGATGCGCAGGCTGTCGTTCTCCCTGTCGGGCCGCATCCGCACCCACAGAGGCATCGTCCGCCCGGAAAGCCAGAGCTTCCCCCGGTAGTGCCCTCCCCACCAGGTGAAGTCGATCGCGAAGCGGCCGGGCTGCACCGATATTCCGCGAAGCGAATCGAACCCGCCGAGCTTGAGGTCGAACATCCGCTCCTCGTCCGTCCCCCGGACGACCCCCGCGGGTTCTTTCAGGATCCACCGCCCGACGAGCGGCCGGATGATTTTCAGCGTATCGGGCGAGAGCGACACGTGGCTGCCGGCATCCTCGTAGGCCGAGAGCGCCGCGAACCCGGCTCCGAGCAGAAGCAGCACGGCGACGAGCCCGCCCAGAGCGACGCGCGTCTTCTCCCGCGGTTCCCCGTCCGAATCGTCGTCCCCGTCGTCGATATCGTCCTCCGGAGCTTCGGGACCGTCCGCCGTCGCGGGAACGCTCCCGCGGGGGATCCCCGCGATCGCGCCGACCAGGAAGAGAAAGACGAACAGCCCGGCGTCGAGGAACGTGAAGCCGCGCCACCAGCCGCCGGTGAGCGTTCCCGAGTAGTCGCGGAAGTTGCCGACGCCGTAGAAGGGCTCCCGGATGAAGCCCGAGGACACCTCGCCGAGCCATTCGATCGGCCCTTCGAACGGAGCGGCCTGCGTCACTCCCATCGTCAGCAGGGTCGCGGCCGTGAACACGCAGGCGGACGCAATGCCGAAGAAGAAGCGTTGCCCGATGGACAGGTATTTCGGAGGGTCGTTCCTGCCGAGCCACCCGGCGGCCCACCCGATCGCAAGCCCGACGGCCATGCCCTGGATGCCGGGGATAAAGGGCATTCCGCCCCGAAGAATCCCGACCACGATTCCGACGGCGGCGCTCAGCGCGAGGATCGGGCAGAAACGCCGCAAAAGCCACTCCCAGGGGCGCATCCCAGTCGTTCCGATTGTCATCGGCCTCACCTCCGGCATGTCGGATCCTTCATCGAATCCCGCGGACTCGATAAGAAACATGCTGCGTATATCATACCCTCAGGCGCGTCCCGAAGGACAGTCCTGCCGGGACAAAACTCCCTCCCGGCGACCGCACGGGAGGGAGTCCGAACGTCCGAAACGCGAGAAAGGGCTAGCCCAGTTCGGCGACGACGTCGATCTCGACGAGGATGCCGCCGAGCAGCGCGCTGCCGACGGTCGTCCGCACCGGGAAGGGCGCGGTGAAGAATTCCTTGTACACGGCGTTGAACGCCTGGAAGTCGTCCAGATTCGCGAGGTGGACCGTGCTCTTCACGACATGATCCATCGTCGCGCCGCCCGCCGCGAGGATGTTCTTGATGTTCGTCATCACCTGCCGCGTCTGCGCCTCGATCCCTTCCGGGGTCGTCTTCGTCGCGGGATTGCGGGGGCCCTGTCCCGAGACGTACACTCTGTTTCCGACAACGAGCCCCTGGGAATACGGTCCGATCGGGTCCGGGGATTTGTCGGTCCTGATTTCCTTCTTCATATCGATCACTCCTTCTGTATAGGGTGGCGGTTCTGTTGCGCGTAGAGCCAGCACGACGCTTCGTGCGCCCCGCTTCCTTGTATCGGCGGGGGATCCTCGCGGCTGCAGATGTCCATCGCCTTCGGGCATCTCGGGTGGAAGTGACACCCCGATGGCGGGTTCAGCGGGCTCGGGACGTCGCTCGACAGGACGATGCGCTTCGACTTGTTCCTCGGGTCGGGGACCGGAACGGCCGAGAGCAGCGACACGGTGTAGGGGTGCATCGGCGCGTCGAAGAGATCGTCCCGCGACGCGAGTTCGACGATGCGTCCGAGGTACATCACGGCCACGCGGTCGCTGATGTGCTTGACGACCGACAGGTCGTGCGCGACGAACAGGTAGGTCAGGCGCAGCCGTTCCCGAAGCTCGGCGAGCAGGTTGATCACCTGGGCCTGGACGGAGACGTCGAGGGCCGAGACGGGCTCGTCGAGCACGACGAGGTCGGGGCTGACCACGAGCGCCCGGGCGATTCCGATGCGTTGCCGCTGTCCGCCGCTGAACTCGAACGGATACCGGCGCAGGCATGACGCATCCAGGCCGACCTGCGGCAGGATCGTCGCGACGCGTTCGTCGCGGTCGGACCGGCTCTTCGCGGCGCCCGTGTTGAACAGAGGCTCCCCGACGATTTCCGCGACGGTCATTCGCGGGTTCAGCGACGCGTACGGGTCCTGGAAGACCATCTGGAAGCCGCTTCGCGCCTTCCGGAGCGTCTCTCCTTCCATCGCGAGAAGATCCTCGCCACGGAAGCGCACCGAACCCGCCGTGACGGGAATGAGCCGGAGAACGGCGCGGGCCGTGGTCGATTTGCCGCACCCCGACTCCCCCACCAGTCCGAGCGTTTCTCCGCGTTCGAGCGCGAACGAGACGCCGTCGACGGCTTTCACCTGTCCGGTGACGCGTTGCAGCAGACCGGAGCGGACCGGAAAATGCACCGTGAGATCCCGGACGTCGAGCAGCTTTCCGTTTTCCTGACCGGAAGGCGGCGTCATGCTGCGCCTCCTTTGTCCGCGACGAGATCGCGCCAGCGAAGGCAGCGGCTTTTATGCCCGTTTCCGGCGTCCTCGAGCGGCGGGACGGCCTGCCTGCACCGCGCTTCGGCAAGCGGACAGCGCGGCGAGAACGCGCACCCCGGGGGAAGCGCGTCGATCGGCGGGACCATTCCCGGAATCGCGGCGAGTTCCTTCACGGTTCGGTCCATGCGCGGGATCGACTCCATGAGCCCGCGCGTGTACGGATGCAGCGGACGCCGGAACAGGTCGACCGTCGGCGCGATTTCGAGGATTCGCCCGGTGTACATCACGGCGACCCGGTCCGCGATCTCCGCGACGATGCCGAGGTTGTGCGTGATGAGCAGGACGGACATCCGGCGCGCCGCCTTGAGTTCCCCAATCAGTTCGAGAATCTGCGCCTGGATCGTGACGTCGAGCGCCGTGGTCGGTTCGTCGGCGATCAGGAGTTCCGGGTCCAGCGACAGCGCCATCGCGATCATCGCGCGCTGGCGCATGCCGCCGCTCAGAAGGTGCGGCCAGGACGACGCCCGCTTCTCCGGGCTCGGGATGCCGACGCGCGCGAGCATCTCCACGGCCCGGTCCCATGCCTGCCGCTTCGGCATGCGGCCGCCTTCTGGGAGCGCGTGTGCGCGGATCGCCTCGACGATCTGGTCGCCGATCGTGTAAACGGGGTTCAGCGACGTCATCGGCTCCTGGAAGATCATCGAGATCTCCCGCCCCCGGACGTCCATCATCTCGCGGTCGGAGAGCGCAAGGAGATCCCTCCCCTTGAAGTAGATATTCCCGCCGGTCACGGCGCCGCCCTGCTTCGCGATGAGCCCCATGATCGCGAGCGACGTCATCGACTTGCCGCTCCCCGACTCGCCGACGAGTCCGAGCGTCTCGCCCGGACGGATGTCGAGGCTCACGCCGTCGACGGGATAGACGGCCTTCGGGCCGGGAAAGCGGACCCGGACGTCGCGGAGGTCGAGAAGGACGTCGTTTCGTTCGTCCGCCACGGTCACACCCCCTCGATGCGCGACCGGAAGTGCGGGTCGAGCCGGTCGCGGAGGACGTCGCCCGCGAGGTTGAACGCAAGGACGGTCAGGACGATGCACATCCCGGGGAACGTCAGCAGCCACGGCGCGCGCGTGATGTACATCCGCCCCTCGCTGAGCATGTTCCCCCAGCTCGGGATGGACGGCGGGATGCCGAGTCCGAGGAAGTCGAGCGCGGCCATGTCGAGCAGCGAGAACGCGAACGTGAACGTGGCCTGGACGATGATCGGCGACATCATGTTCGGCAGGAGGTGCCGCAGGATGATGTCCCGCACCTTCGCGCCCGACGAGACGGCGGCCTCGACGTACGCCTCCTCCCGGACCTTCAGCGTGAGGCCGTAGACGATTCGCGTCGTCCGCGTCAGGTAGGTCGCCCCGACCGCGACGATCACGTTGATCATGCCGCGCCCGAGGATGGAGACGAGAACGAGCGCGAGCAGCAGCGGCGGGAAGGCCATGAGGACGTCGACGAGACGCATGAGCCACGGCTCGACGCGCCGGAAGTACCCCGCCACGACGCCGGTCAGGACGCCGAGCGTCATCGAGAAGAGAATGACTCCGGTCGACCCGAGCAGGCTGGCCCGCGCGCCGTAGACCACGCGGCTGAAGATGTCGCGCCCGAAGTTGTCCGTTCCGAACAGATAGATTCCGTTCGGCGGCGTGAGCTTGTCCACGGGGTTCATCTCCTGCGGATCCATCGTCGCGATCAGGGGGGCGAAGATCGCGAAGGCGAGCATCACGCCGATGACCGCGAGCCCGAAGAGCGCGATTTTGCGGCGGGCGAAGACGGCGAGAATATTCATCGTCCGCGCCCTCCTACGAATACCGGATCCGCGGATCCAGGATCGCGAACGAGAGGTCCACGAGAAGGTTGACGAGCATGTAGACGAAGGCCACGATCAGGATGACGCCCTGGATCGTGGGGTAGTCCCGCCGCAGCAGCGACTCCACCACGAGCCGCCCGACGCCGGGAAGCGAGAAGACCGTTTCCGTGACGACCGTGCCCGCGAGCAGCGCGACGAACGTGAACCCGAGCGCCGAGACGACCGAGATCAGCGAGTTGCGGAAGATGTGCCGCATCGTGACGGAGCCCTCCGAGAGTCCCTTCGCCCACGCGGTCTTGACGTAGTCCGCGCGTGCGACGTCGAGCATGCTCGATCGCGTGAGCCGGATGATGAGCGCGGAGTTCGGCGCCGCGAGCGTGATGCAGGGCAGCACGAGATAGCGCAGGTTCGACCAGTCGCCCGATTCGACGATAGACGGGAAGCCCGATGTCGGCAACCATTTCAGCGTGACCGCGAAGAGCAGCATCAGGTTCAGCCCGAGCCAGAAGGTCGGGATCGAGGCGAAGAACATCGACGCGCCCGAGAAGAGCTGGTCGAGCCGGCTGTTGCAGCGAACCGCCGACAGGATGCCGATCGGCACGCCGACGACGATGATGAGGATCATCGAGAATACGGCGATGAGGAGGCTCGTTTCGGCCCGGTCCGCGATCACGTCGAGAACGGGCTTGTGGAAGAAGATCGACTGCCCCATGTCCCCGCGAAGCACGCCGCCGATCCATTTCGCGTACTGCACGTAGAGGGGCCGGTCGAGCCCCATGCTCTCCCGGAGCTGCTGCACGCGCTCCGGCGTCGCCTGGTCCCCGAGCATCACCTGCGCCGGATCGCCGGGGATGAAATGTATGAACGAAAACACGATCACCGACGCCAGAAAGAGGGACGGAATCATGCTCAAAAAACGTCTGCAGATATAGGCGATCATTAGTGTGAGACTCCCTCCCTTCGCTCCCTGCATCCGGGGAGCCGGATTCCGGCCCCCCGGATGGGAACGCTACTTCGTCGCCTTGAACCCGACGCCCCAGAACTTCGGCCAGATCAGCGAGGACGCCGACAGGCCGTCGAGTTTCGGCGAGTAGATGTCATACGTGAAGTGGTCGCCCGTCTTGATGACGGGAACCTCTTCGTACGCAAGCGCCTGGATCTTGTCCCAGACGAGTTTCCGCGCCGCGTCGTCCATCGTCGCGCTGAACTCCTTCGCGAGCGCGCGCTTCGTCTCGGTCGTCCACCAGCCGGGGTACGATTCGCTCATGAACGTGTACAGCACCGGATCGGGCACGAAGCCGTGATGCGTGAAGAAGATGTCCCACTGCGCCGGATCGGCGCGCTTGGAGATCAGCGTCGCCCAGTCGTAGATCTGGTAGTCGATGTTGAATCCCGCGTCCTTGAGCTGTTTGACGAGGACCATCGTGCTGTCGTGATGGAACTTGTACGACGTGGACGCCATCAGCGTGATCTTCTCGCCCGCGTATCCGGCTTCCTTCGCGAGGGCCTTCGCCTTTTCCGCGCTGCCGTTGCTGAACGCGTCGACGCCGGACTTCGAGTACCAGGTCGTGCTGTCGGGCATGAACGATCCGGACGCCTTCCAGAGTTCCTTCGGGCCTACGGCCGTGCGAAGGACCGCTTCCATGTTCATCGCCGCCTGGAGCGCGCGGCGGAGTTTGAAGTTCTCCTTTAGCGGGCCGGTCTTCGAGTTGAAGAACATGAGCCCCTGCGTGGCGCCCTGATTGACGGTCGTCACGACGGCGTCGTCCGCCTTCAGCGAGTCGAAAAGATCGCCGAGGATCTGCTCGGCGTAGTCATAGTCCCCCGCCTTCACGCCGTTCACGCGCGTTCCGACGTCGGGAACCGGGATGAAGCGGATCTCGTCGAAGAGGGCTTCGCGCTTTCCGGCGTAGCCGTCGGCCGGCTCGGTCCGGCTCGCGTAGTCGTCGAAACGGACGAGCTTGATGTATCGTCCGGGGTTTCTTTCGGCGAACTTGTACGGGCCCGTTCCGATATACTGCTCGATGGGCTTCTTCTCCGCCGTCGCGACGACATCCTTCGGGTAGATGACGGGGCCGCCGTTCAGGAACGCGAGCAGGTTCTTCCAGGGCGCGAACGGCGCCTTGAAGGTCATCGTGATATCGAGCTTGCCCGTCGCCTCGACCTTCTCGAGGTTTCCGAAGAGGACCGGTCCGCGTGCGCCGAACTTGCCCCAGCGGTTCAGGGACGCGAGGACGTCTTCGGCGTCCATGACCTTTCCGTTATGGAACTTCACGCCGTCGCGGAGATGCAGGACGACGACCTTGCCGCCGTCTTTCACCTCATCGCTCTGAACGAGCAGCGGAACCGGGGCGTACTTCGCATTGAACGTATACAGCCCCTCGAAGATATGCTGCGCGATCATCGTGGTCAGATCGGACGTCACCACATGCTGGTCGAGCGTCGGCGGCTCGTCGATCACCGCCATCCGCAGAACGCCGCCCTTTGCAGGAGCGGCCGTCGCCGCACCGCCGACCAACACGAGACACACGCATGCCGCCAGAAAAACCAACAGCTTCCTTCCCTTCATACCCTTCACTCCCCTTTCTATTGTCTGAATCCGTCACCGTATCGTGGAACCCGCATTGCCCGGCTCCCGTGCGCCGGGGAAAAAACCTGTCAGGAGACGGGCGGAATCAGGTACTCGCCCTCGCGGATCCCCGCGTTCCCGGGCAGGGTGCGGTAGTCCGAAGCCGCGCGCGCGTTGCGATCCCACACGACGGTTCCGTTGCGGAACGTCATCTCGCATTCGAACCGCTCCGCGCCCTCGATGCGCCCGCCTACGGAGTCCGCGAACCCGAACGTTCCCTTCCGGATGCCGAAGAGCGCCACATCCGCCGCCGTTCCGGGGAAGAGCGTCCCGAGCTCCGCGTGTCCGATCGCTCGGGCCGGGCGGAACGTCGCAGCCGCGATGATCTCCGAAAGCGGCATTCCGAGCGCGAGACACTTGGACATCGTCGTCGGCATGTCCATCATCGCGGCGTTCATGCTCTGGACATGCAGGTCCGTCGAAATGACATCCGGGTAGAATCCCTCGCGGAAGGCCGGAACGGCGTTGCGGAAGAGGAAGCTGCCGCCGCCGTGCCCGAGGTCGAAGAGCACCCCCCGGCGCCGCGCCTCCCACAGATAGGGGTAGACGCGACCCGCTTCGTCCGCTGTCGGGACGGGCCCCCGGAAGCAGTGCGTGCTGATGTCCCCGGGCCGCAGGTGCTCCGAAACGAGCCGCCAGTACGGGCGCTCCTTCATGAAGTATCCGAAATCCACCATGACGGGGCGCTTCGATTTCTCTCCGGCGTCGACGGCCCGGTCCACGGACGCCCAGTCCGGGCGCCAGTAGTGCGCGCTCTTGATCCCGACCGCGACGTCCCCGTTCCGTGCGACGGCCCGCGCCGTCGCGTCCGGGTCGAAGTCGGGCGCGTGCTGTTCGATGATGTCGTTCAGCATCCCGTAGCTCGCGATATTGACGAACGCGAAGACGCGAGTCTTCGCGCGTTCGATCACGGTCACGCGGAAGTAGTCGAAGTTGCGCCACCCCGCGCTGCCCGCGTCCACCATCGTCGTGACGCCGCTGCGGAAGCTGAAGGCGTCGGGCGGAACGCTGTTCTCCCCCGCCCAGGCGTCGGGGTTCGGCACGGTGTGGAAGAGGTGCGTGTGCATATCGACGAGTCCCGGAACGACGAGAAGTCCGGACGCGTCGATCGCGCGGGCCGTGGAAGCGTCCGGTCGCCCCATGTAGTCGCCGGTTCCGAGGATGAAGCCGTCCCGGATCGCAAGGTCCGCGACGACATCAACGCCGCGCGAGGGGTCGAGCACGCGCCCGCCCGCGATGATCGTCGCGCCGGACAGGTCTCCGGCGGTGCGCGCGCCGGTCATTCCCCGACTCTCCCGCCCTGGACGAAAATTTCCTCGCCGATCCGCACGATCCGGTTGCGGATCTCGTCAAGCTCCTCGTCGCGGAGGGTCATCGGGTTCACGAAGACGGACCGCTCGTCCGCGGCCATCGTGAAAATGGAGGGATCCCCCTCGCGCAACCTGCGAAGGACATACTCGGCCACATGCCCCTCTCCGGTGAACGAAACCGCCATCTGCGGGAAGGGCTGCCCGGCCTCGTTCGGGTAGACCCGCTGCACGCGGACGACCGGGTTGTCCTCGAACTCCTTGCGGAACAGGGCGATGCGCCGCTCGGCCCACGCGACCCGTTCGGCGTGGTCCATCGTGAGGTACTGCTCGAGGGCCGCGTAGAGCCCGACGATCTCCTCGCGCCCGACCTTGAACATCCGTCCGACGCCATACGTCGGGAAGGCCGTATCCGTCACCCATTTGAGGAAGTCGGCCTTGCCGACGACGAGTCCGCTCGCCTGCGGGCCGCGAAGATCCTTGCCGCCGCTGAAGACGCACGCGGACGCGCCGCGCTCCGTGATCGTCCAGAGGTTTTCGACCGGAGGAACCTGCGCCGCGGCGTCAACGATCACGGG
>ERZ1645192.675-NODE-675-length-28419-cov-8.467670_pt1 | contig 28419 bp, 29 predicted proteins | sample MGYA00575354_ERZ1645192 | MGnify/ENA primary metagenome ERZ1645192 (study PRJEB40844, sample SAMN11349763) | freshwater sediment metagenome | isolation source: river sediment | host: Sediment | place: India: Faizupur Khadar , New Delhi | collected 2017-02-21 ... | reverse complement strand
ATCGTGGCCCGCTATGGAGCTGATGAGTTTGTCGTTCTGCTGCATGAGACAACAGAGTCTGAGCTGAAGGACTTGGCTTCGAAGATTGAATTGGAGGTCGCAATGGGCAATCAGGCTTCCAAGAGACAGTATCTGCTTTCCGTGAGCATGGGATATGCTCTCTACGACCCCACGCAATGTACCGATGCCATGGCTTTCATGGCACACATCGATGCATCCATGTATGCGCAGAAGCGCTGCAAGCTGGGTAATAGGGGCTGAACAGCATGGAAAATTCCCTTTGTATAAGCTATGATGGAAGAAGCAAAGACAAGGAGTAATCCATGGGTGATAAAAAACATATACGCGCTGACTTCGTTCCTGGTCACTACCAGTTCACAACCGACAAGGGAGCAAGCTTCACCATAGGGCCTGAGAGCGCTCCCTATGACTATCTGCTGGGAGCATTGTCGGGGTGCCTGTTCTCAACCTTTGAGGAGATTGCAGTCAAAATGCGAGTCGGCTGGGAGCATGTCAGTTTTGAAGTACACGGACAGAAGCGTGATACCGTACCCACCACGCTTGAACAGCTCTCCATCACTGTGGAGGCGACCGGAGTCGACAACCAGCAAAAGTTCACCAAAGCCTTTGAGACTGCAACGCGCTACTGCTCCATCTACCAGACCATCAGCGGCGTCAGCGAGATGCACTGGTCCGTGGATTTCAGGTAACCGCAATGGCAGGAAACGGGCGCTACACCACACTCCTCTTGTTCGAAGCATTTGAGAAAGCCCTCATGCAGTTCATGCGTGAGGACGAACAGGTGCTCTCTTGGCCGCGGGCCAAGGCAAGTGTTGCACACTCTCTAGCTTCTCAACTGCAACGAAGCCTGAGAAGCGTCCTCGGCCTGAGCGAGGACAACGCAAGCCCCGGCTTCTTCTCCCTGCCCGGGGATGTAAAGGTCGATATTCTGATCAAGGGATGCGACATTCTGGTCCACGACCGCAAGGGCAAACACCTGCTTGGCATTGTTCTCGGATACGACTACCTTTCAAGACCGCAACAGGAGCACCTGCACCAGCTCAAGGAGCAAGGCTTCAAGCTTGTGCTGGGTGTCTCGTTTCTGATGCAGAAGGAGTACGTGCTTCTATACAGCCCGAAGCACGAGAGCCTGGAGTACTATCACTTCAACAAGCAGGATGGTACGACACATCATCTCATGCAGCGCGATGTCGAGAGCGAGACCGATGACGGCCAACTTTCATTGGGTATCAAGGAGCGGAAGACACGGAAAAAGCCGGCTCCTACACAGGATCAATGACACGGTGACGCCCGGTGATTTTATCGACACCCCGTTTGTGGGCATCCTCACACCCGTTCCAAGGCTTATCCATATTTTCTGACTTATACTTTTGAGTCATCCAATAGACATCCTTGGCTATCCTGTCGAGGTTGAGCACCTGCGTCTGAGTCAGGTCATGTACAAACTTCGCCAGCAAGGAACCCGACAAAACAGTAGGGGCCATCTCCAGAAGCAGTTGGAAGTGATGCATGCAAAAGCCTTTACCTTCTTGAAGTGCCTCACGGAACGAGTGATCCTCACCCCAGAGATAACACGTGGTGAACAGATACCGCTCGAGGCGCTGCTGCATGGAACTGCAGACCAGACACCCCTTCTCGCGTTTTTCCATATCTTCCTTAAAGGCTTTGATGGCTTTTTTTGCCTGCCTCGGGTTCTTGCTCCCCAGCAGGCTGTTGATCGACTTCTCCAGCTTGGTACGTGTCATACCCAGATACGTATCGGTCATCAGAGCGATGCCCTGGGGCTTGTTGGCAGATGCCAACAGCTGCCAATGCTTGGAACAGAATCCGCTCTCGTTGACCTTGACCCGGGTCTCCGGGTTCATGACCGAGTTTCCCAGGTAGAAGTAAAGCGCATCCTTTTGGGCCTCGGCCATCAGATCGCAGATATAGCACTCGCTCTTGCTTGCAACACCATCCCATACGGGAATGGTCTCCAATTCCAGCTTCATAGCGCAACCAAGTCTTCAGCTTTCTTTGCGATTGCAGAAGCGGTGAATCCAAAGGTTTGAGCGAGGTAGGCGAGTTTCCCGACTTCACCAAAGCGTTCCCCGACATTGACAAACTCCATGCGGGTGGGTTGCACTCGCCCCAAATGGGCGGCTATGGCTTCCCCGACACCTCCTGCATACCGTCCATTCTCGCAAACAAGGATGCGTCCGGTTTTTGCCGCCACCTGCTCGATCAAGGGATAGTCGAGGGGACGAATGGTATGCAGGTCGACCAAGGTCGCTTTCACTCCCTTCTCTCGCAGCTGCTTCACCGCTTCCTGGGCGGCATTGACCATAACCTCACCGGTGGCGAAAATGCCTACATCAGAGCCTTCGGCAAGCACAATGCCTTTGCCCAGTTCGATGGGAGTTCCTACCGGATAGCGGTGGGTCGCACCCTTCCTGGGAACACGGGTATAGGAGGCCTTGTTCAGCTCATATGCCTGACGAATCAACTCATAGAGGCTTTGTGCATCGCTTGGTTCAATGATGGTGATACCGGGAACCTGCCGCATCAGGGCGATATCCTCGAACGGCATGTGCGTCCCGCCGTTGAGTTGGGCGGTGATGCCCGGGTCGCTGCCGATGAGATGCACCACCTGGCCGGTATATCCGACAGAGAGGAAGACTTGGTCGTAGGCACGCCGGGTTGCAAAACAACCAAAGCTATGGGCGAAAGGCACGAGACCCATTGAGGCCAGACCTGCTGCTACACCGACCATGTTCGCTTCGGCGATTCCACAGTTGTAAAAGCGGTCGGGATAGCGGGAGCAGAAGGAGAGCGAGCCAAGGCAGCTTGCGAGGTCGGCATCGAGCATCACCACTTCCTGATGTTCGGAAGCCAGGTCGTTGATTGCAGCCATTGCAGCATCACGCATATTTTCACAGGTACTCAAATCTCTCATAGCGTTGCCCCCTCGCGAGCATACAAATCGGCGATGGCCTTTCGGGCCGTCTTTTGGTCGAAAGCCATGCTGTGGTTGGCCGTCACCCCTTCTCCAGGAATGAATCCATACGACTTGATGGTGTCCATGATGATCATGCTGGGACGATCTGTTACCGCTTGGGCGCGTCTGACGGCACGGTCGATCTGAGCAAAATCATGACCATTGATGCGCTGCACATGCCAGTTGAAACCGAGCCAGCGGGTCTCGATATACTCCATATCGGAGATGTCGGAGACATAGCCGTCCAGTTGCTGCTTGTTGTAGTCGGTGAAGGCGATCAAGTTGCCCAGCTTCCATTGGCTTGCAGTGTGGGCTGCTTCCCAGATTTGGCCTTCCTGGCTCTCTCCATCGCCGATGATGGCATAGGTGCGGGCGTCCTGGCCCTTGATTTTCTGTCCCAAGGCGATGCCGACTGCTGCACTGAACCCCTGTCCCAATGACCCGGCTGTGAAATCCACCCCGACGGTCTTGTTCATGTCGCAGTGGCTGGGGAGGTTGGTCCCTCCACTATTCAGCGTTTTCAGCAGATCCACATCGAAGTAGCCTTTGCTGGCCAAGGTGGCATAGACTGCCGGACCTGCGTGGCCTTTTGAGCAGACAAAGCGGTCACGGTCTTCCTTTTTTGGATGCTTTGGATCGATCCTCATTGCTTCATAATAGAGATAGGTAAGCACTTCCACGATGGACATGCTTCCTCCGATGTGTCCCGAGCCAAAGTTCCCGATTTCCTCAATCGTAAGCCTGCGAATTTCCAGAGCCTGCTGTTTGAGGGCTTTCATGTCTAGCATATGCATCCCCTACTTTTGGTATTTCATCTGCATCAGTTGTTTCAAACGACTCTCTCCCAAGGCCGAGACATCATAGCCCGAAGCTGCCATCTGTGCTGTGATCACGGTCATTTGAGCAGCCCGTTCGAACAACTCCATCTTGTCGAAAGCCTCAAGCATTGAGCGTCCGAGGGTGACGGCCCCATGGTTTTCAAGCAGCAGCACGTCGTGGTCGAAAGCCTTTACCGCTGCAATCTCTGCAAGATTGACCGTACCCATCAGGCGGTAGTCGACCAGGACCGGATCCTCCAGAATGTAGTAGGATTCGGCGATCAGGTGGGTGTTTATTGCACACTTTCCATCCTTCTGGATGGCAGTGAATGCCGACACATAGGTAGGATGGGCATGCACGATCGCCGTACAGTCTGGGCGGGAGATGAGAATGAGGCGATGCATCTCGGTCTCTATGCTCAGGCGCAGGTGGGGCGTCATGTTCTTGCCGTCAATGGTGACTACTGCGATGTCCTCGAAGGTGAGCAGGCCTTTGTCCAAAGCCGACGGAGTAATGCAGAACAAGTCGGCATTGATTCTCAGGCTGATGTTTCCACCGCTGGCCGTGGTAAGCTGGCGGTCGTACAGGCGCGTCATAAAAGAAGCGACTTGCCGCCGCTGTTGTTCGTATTGTTTGATATCCATACGGCGAGTATAGCATGAGCGCAGTATCGTAGGAAAGGAAAACCCTCCTCACCCAACACTTGAGATGCGCAAGGGGTTTTGCTACAATGGCCTCTGTTCGAATACCAAGGAGACGTATCAAGATGAGGATGTCCAAACTCTTTTCCAGAACCCTTCGCGAGGCCCCGAACGGTGCTGACAGCAAAGGCTACGAGTATTTGCTTCGTGCAGGCTTTATCCGCCAATTGGGAGCTGGCATCTTCAGTTTGCTTCCCTTCGGCTTCAATGCAACCAAGAAGATTGAGCAGATCATCCGCGAGGAGATGAATGCAATCGGCGGCCAGGAAATCTTGATGCCCTTGGTGAACCCTGCCGACATCTGGAAGGAGACCGGCCGGTACTACAGCATCGACAAGGAGATGAGCCGCTTCAACGACCGTGTAGGCCGTGACATGGTGCTTGCCATGACCCATGAGGAAGCTGTCACCGACCTTGCACGTGGGGAGATCGACAGTTACAAGCGCCTGCCGCTTCTGGTGTATCAAATCCAGACCAAGTGGCGTGACGATCCCCGTCCCCGCGCCGGCCTGATCAGGGTACGTGAATTCACCATGAAGGACAGTTACTCCTTCGATGTCGACCAAGCCGGCTTGGATGTGCAGTATGGTGCCCATTACAAAGCCTACTTCAGGATTTTCAGTCGGTGCGGACTTCCCGTCATCGTCGTCGGTGCCGACAGCGGCATGATGGGAGGCAAAATCTCCCACGAGTACATGTATCTCTCCTCCATCGGAGAGGACACGATCATCACCTGCCCAAAGTGCGGCTATACTGCAAACCGTCAGGTTGCCACGTTCAAGAAGACGTACTACCCCGAACCGATGAAGCCGACCGAAAAGGTCCTCACCCCCGATTGCAAGACCATCGAGGAGCTGGCTGACTTCCTCAAGATTGAGAAGAGGCAGACCGCCAAGGCTGTGTTCATGGTCGGCACCTTCATCAACGATACCAATGGCGAGGAAGAGGACAAGCTTATCGTCGGCATCATCCGCGGTGATTTGGAGGTCGAAGAGAACAAGTTGCAGAATGCCGCTCGTGCAAATGTCCTCAGACCCGCCCATGCAGAGGAAATCCTTGCAAAGAAGATGGTTCCCGGGTATGGCTCGGCCATCGGCTGCAGCGAGGATGTAGTGGTCATCGTCGATGACTCGGTGGCAAAGAGCAACAACCTTGTCGCGGGTGCAAACGAGGAAGGCTATCACCTGTTGAACACCAACTTTGGCCGGGACTACACCGGCCTGACAGCCGATATCGCCAGTGCTGCGGCCGGCTATGCATGCCCACAGTGCGATGAGAGCCTGTCCGCCTCCAAGGGCGTTGAGGTGGGCAACATCTTTCAGCTCAACACCCGTTACAGTGAGAGCATGAACTGCAGCTATCAGGATGAGGGAGGAGTACGGAAGCCCGTCGTCATGGGAAGCTATGGAATCGGGGTGGGCCGCCTGCTTGCTTGTCTGGCGGAAAACTATAGTGATGAGCAGGGTCTTTCCCTTCCCATTTCCGTTGCTCCCATGCAGGTGCACCTTGTCAGCCTGGTGAAGGACGCCGAAATCGCCGAACAGCTGTACAAGCAACTCAGTGCAGCCGGTATCGAGATCCTGTACGACGACCGCAAGGAGTCGGCCGGTGTCAAATTTGCCGATGCAGACCTCATCGGGCTTCCGATCCGCATCACCTTGGGCAACCGCTCCCTGAAGGAGGGCAAGGTTGAGGTGAAGCTCAGAAGAAACCTCGAGGAGTCTTTCAGTTTCGAACTCACCACGGTAGTTGAAGAAACCAAGGCTCTCATCGCCAAGCTTGAGGCTGAACTTGAGGACCAGGTTATCGAGAAAGAGTGGAAACAGGCCTAACGCACGGATTCCTTGCATAAAACCTTCGTCAGCCGGCGAAGGTTTTTATTTGCCCCTGGTGCATGGTAATCTTGCGTCTTCTAGGTGTACAAGATCCTGAACTTGAGGCTTATCGTTTCATAAACCAAAAAAGTTCCTTCGCTGGGACAAAGCTCTTGGGTGAAATCAGTTCGCTCCCATCTTCTTCAATTGATTGACAATATAAGTTCTCTTGGCAGCCTTGGCGTACTCAAGCACCGAGTGCCCCTGATAATCCCGTGCATTGATATCGGCTCCCGCCTTCAGCAAGGCTGAGACGATGCGGGTTTCAGGATTGCTGTTCACCGCCATGATCAGGGCGGTCTCTCCAAGGTAGTTGCGGGCGTTGAGATCGGCACCCGCCTTGAGAAGTTCCTCAATGATTTTCGGGCTTGTGCTCTTGTTTGCGGCAAGATGCAGGGAGTTGGATCGGTACTTCGGTTCAGCTTCCTGGATGTCGGCCCCTGCCTCAAGCAAGGCCTTCAATACGTTGACCGAAGGATTATACTGGGCGGCAAGCATGATGGGAGTAAGGCCCCACTCGTTCTGGGTGTGAATGTCAGCACCCTGGTCCAGGAGGGTCTTGATCTCCTTCACTTTGGTAGCGGAAACAGCAGCTGCGAGCAACTTCTTATTCAGGGTTTCTTCACGTTTTGCCATAACTCAATATCTCCTTATTTATTATTTGATTTATATTTATCTATACATAGTATTCCAAGTTTTCCTAAAATTGTATAGTCTCGAAGGCAATAATTTTCCGAGTTCGGGCATCTTCGTTCCAATTGACTGCTTTAGGATTTGCCACTTCATACAAATATGCTGTATGATGCTTGTATGGTAACCAAGGAAATCATCCAGCAGGTTCCGAAAGTGGAACTGCATGACCATCTTGACGGCGGATTGAGAATCCAGACCATTCTGGAACTAGCCAAGGAACAACAGGTAGAGCTTCCCAGCAAGGATCCACAGAAGCTGCATGATTGGTTCGTTCGCGGTTGCAAACAAAAAAGTCTTACCCTTTATTTGGAACCTTTCGGGGTAACCACCCAGGTGATGCAGACACAAGAAGCCCTTCAGCGGGTTGCCTTTGAAGCGGTTGAGGATCTGGCAAAAGAGAACATCTGTTATGCAGAAATCCGCTTTGCCCCCATCCTCCATGTCAGCAAAGGACTGAGTCTGGAACAGGTGGTCCAGGCCGTCCTCGATGGATTGCAGAGAGGAACCCGGCAGACGGGCATGCCCACCGGCTTGATTCTCTGCGCCATGCGCAACCAAAGTCCGCAAATCAGTCATACCATTGCCGAACTTGCTGTTGCATTTGCAGACCGTGGTGTGGTTGGATTCGACCTTGCCGGTGATGAGATAGGCTACCCTCCCAAGAAACATCTGGAAGCCTTTCAGTTCATCCGCAACAAGAACTTCAACATCACCATCCATGCCGGAGAAGCCTTCGGAGTGGAGTCCATCTGGCAGGCGGTACAGCTGTGCGGCGCCCACCGTATCGGACACGGGGTGCGTCTGGTGGAGGACATGGGGCTTGAAGGAACGAGAATCGAAGAGATGGGATCGCTTGCCAACTTCATACTCGACCGCCGAATCCCGATGGAAATGTGTTTGACCAGCAATGTGGGAACCGGAGCCGTAAAAGACTATGCAAGCCACCCCTTCCCGATTTTCTTCCGGAATAAGTTCCGTGTCTTCCTCTGCAGCGACAACCGTTTGATGAGCGACACCAACCTTACCCGTGAAATGGAATTGGCTGTTCAATACTACAATTTGAACATCCGGGATTTGGAGAAGATTACCATCAATGCCATGAAGTCAGCCTTCATCCATCACGACCAGAAGCTCTCCATCATCTACGATGTAATCAAGAAAGGATATCTTGCCATTCGCGAACAGTACGGCATCAACGACTATTAAAGAGTGCGCTTGAAGACGTCGGTGGGATTGATGCGCATCCTGATCCTGCAATAGAGGTACCCAAAGACCAACCCGCTCAGATGGGTCAGGTGTGCTACATTGCCACCGCTGCCGAACAGCTGGCTGGAAAGCTCTATGATTGCATAGAGAATGACCAATATCGGAGCCCTGACCGGAATAAATCCGAATACGAATATCACCGAGTACGGGTAGAAGACAGCGAACATCAACAACACCCCGTAGATGGCTCCTGAAGCCCCGACCAGAATCACATTGGTCCCCGCCAGATAGTAGCTGATAAAGCTGATAATCCCGCTGAACAGGCCTGTCAAAAGATAGAAGAGCAAAAATTCCTTGCTGCCGATTCGCTTTTCCACCATCGAGCCGAAGATGAAGAGGCTGAGCATGTTGAACAGCAGGTGATTGAAACTACCATGGACAAACATGTAGGTGAACGGCTGCCAGAGATACCCACCCAGTACGAATGAGGGAATCATCGCCAAATAGTAGGCGCTTCTCGGATACAAAAAGGCGGTAAGCAGGTAGACCAAGGCGTTGATCACTACCAACTTGAGGGTGTAGTTCTGATATGTTCCATCCCGGAATCTCCGGTTGATGAGTGAGGTTTTCTTCATATGCTATACAGTATAAATTGCCGACCAAATCGTCAATTGTGCAAAAATTGCACAGTTTTTATCGGGTGTGCAAGCAATACACAGATTCATGGCATGCAAAACCCCTCCAGACACTCGCATTTGAGGTTTTGAAGTTGGCATGCTAATTGCATCGTTATAAACAGAACAGAGCAACATTTTTTTCATACTCCTCCTTTTTCATACCGACAGGATGCCAAGAGATTTACCCCAATCTGCTTTTGGCATCCTTCTTTTTTGCCCTCTCCTGTGAAAAATTGTAATGATGTTACTTTTTTGCACACCGACCCAGCAAGATGGCTCTCCTGCATCAATACAATAAGCTGTATATTTTGTCCATATGTATAACTATTAAAGTTGGCACGCAAGTTGCATGGTACTAAGTAGAACAGAGCAACAGTTTTTTCAAACCTCCTTAAAGTGTGATTTCTTTGGTGCCAGCGGCTCTCTCTCCCCACCCCACAAATACCGCTGGCACCATCTTTTTGCCCTGAGGTGTGCAATCTTGTAAGCATGTGAAGTAATTGCACAGCTGATACCCTCTCCTGCACTTCTCATTCTAAGGCTTACAGTATTTATACATCGCTTAGAGTACATGTAAAACAATTGGCACGATAATTGCTATGTTATCTACAGAACAGAGCAACCGTTTTTTTCAACCTCCTTTTCGTGTTTTACCTTGGGTGCCAGTGAGAATTACCTTCCCACCCCACAAAATCTCACTGGCACCTTTCTTGTACCCTTCTGCCTGCTTTGGTATAGTCTAGGCATGGCAACCAGCAGAAGAGACCGTGCAGACTCCTATACCAAACGTGCACACAAGGAAGGCTACCCCGCCCGCTCCGTCTACAAGCTCGAGGAGCTGCAGCAGAATTTCAAGCTTATCAAAAGCGGTGATACTGTTTTGGATGTGGGGGCGGCTCCAGGATCGTGGACGCTTTATACCCATAATGAGTTGATCAAGGGCAAGGGTACGATTATTGCAGTCGACCTCAATCCCCTGAACCTCAATCCGGTACCACCGACTGTCACATCCTACGTCGGGGATGCCTTTGGGAAAGAGATGAGAGAGAAGCTCATATCCCACGGACCCTACGATGTCATCATCAGTGATGCAGCCCCGATGACGATGGGCAACCGGGCCGTGGATACGGCACGCAGTGAAAACCTTGCCGAGCAGGTTGTATATCTGGCACAGGATCATCTGAAGGTTCACGGGAATCTGGTGGTCAAGATTTTTCAGGGAGGAGGCCAGGTCGAGCTGCTCAAGCTCATGCGTACGCTCTTTGCCAAGGTAAAACCCTTCAAGCCGAAGGCTTGCAGGGATGACTCCTTCGAGATTTATCTGGTAGGCTTGGACCGACTGGAGATGGAGGGGGGAGCATGCAAATCGTAATCATCGACGGTCAGGGCGGCAGCCTCGGGAAAAGCTTGGTCGAAGCGATAAAGAAGCGATTCGAACACGTACAGGTACTGGCCATCGGAACCAACAGCCTTGCAACGAGCGCCATGCTGCGCAGTGGTGCCGACGGGATCGCCACGGGGGAGAATCCGGTTGTGGTTGCCGCACGGAATGCCGATTTGATCGTTGGACCTTTGGGAATCATCACAGCCGATGCCCTGCACGGGGAGATCACCCCGACGATGGCGGTGGCTGTTGCTCAGAGCAAGGCCCACAAGATCCTGCTTCCCATCAGCAAGTGCAATGTAAGCGTCGTAGGAAGGCAGGACCTGAACCTGACAGAGATGATTGACCTTGCTTTATCTGAAATTGCAACCTTTCTTGACAATCAGCGTCAAGGTTAGTACAATACGCCCTACCCAGCCCCATGAAGGGGCTGTTCCTAAACCGTTTACCTGTTTACGAAAAGAGCCATGAAGGCAGAGAAGGATGTCAATCCTTTGCTTTCATGGCTTTTTTATAGGGAGTTGATCGTGGAACTCTATAAAAAGCCTCTTGCTGAGGGAATCACCTTATGTGTCTACAACCGTGACCGGCTCATCTTCTCAGACAGCGGCCACTGGCTTACTCCGCTCTTTGCCCTTGAACGCTTCTTGTCCACGTATGAAGGCGAACGCGATTGCCTGTGCGCCCATGATACGGCGGCAGGAAAAGCTGCAGCGGTGTTGATGAGCCGCATGGGCATCAAGCGGGCTCACATCAATCTGATAAGCGACCTTGCCGTCGAGTTCTATGAAGCGAACGATATTGCAGTAAGCTGGGAGACCCGCATTCCACATCTGGACTGCAAAACCGAAGAGTTGCTTATGGATATGGAGAGCGAGGAGGAGATGTACCGCCTGCTCAGAAGAAGGGCAAAGCTGGTACAGGGGGTGAGTATTGCCGCCCGACGGGTATCCTTTGCGTACCCCGACAACCCGCCGGTGCTTGAGGACCTCTCGTTCGATGTTGAAGAAGGGGGAAGACTCATCATTCAAGGGGATAACGGCATGGGCAAAACCACCCTGCTCAATCTCTTGATGGGAAAGCTCAAGTGCACAAGCGGAACCATTCTCATCGATGGTCAGGAGCCATCGGCTCTGGCCAAAAGGACGATCGGATACATCAAACAGCAACAGACCCAGGAGCAATACCCGGTATCGGCACGGGAGGTGGTCAGCATGGCGGTCGATTCCAGCCTCGAGCCCAAGCAGCAGAAGTGGGAGATCGACACCGCCCTCAGAAGAACCGGGGTGTATGAACTGGCCGACCGCAATTTCTTTACGCTCAGCGGTGGGGAACGGCAGAAAGTGTCGCTCTCGCGCACCCTCTGCCAAAAAGCGCGACTCTTGCTTCTCGATGAACCCACCTCGTTTCTGGATGCAAAGAGCCGAAAAACGCTTGTCGAGGTGCTGCACTCCCTCACCGTGGATGAGATGCCGACTATCGTAATCGTCACGCACGACAAGGAGCTTGAAGCCGACCTCACCTGGCCGGTTCTCCGATTGGAGGGCAGGCATGCATGATTTCCTGTTCGCCCTCAGTCTCCCTCCTGTAGCAAGGGGCCTCTTTGCAATGGCAATCGCCGGACTCTGCTTCCCTGCAAGCGGTGTCATGGTGCTGCGCCTGAACCTGGTGCCTATGCGCTATATGCTCATGCATGGCGTCATCCTTGGCGGGGCCATATCATTGGCTTTCACACTGCCGGTGCTGCCGACAAGCATCCTGCTCAATGTCCTGCTCGTGCTTTTCATGCTGCTTCTCAAAGGAGACTCATCCCATGGATTCGGCCTTGCCAGTGCCGCAGCAATGGTGTTCTCCATGGCCCTCGCCTCCTTGGTCATGCACCTATGGGATGTCCCTGCCAAGGATACCTTGCAGCTGCTGTGGGGCAGCCCGTTTGCCCTGAGCACCATTGACATTGCGACCTTGATCGCCATCGCAGTGGTACTTCTGCTCTATCTGGTGCTCAACTTCCGCACCATAAGTGCCATGTTCTTCGACCAGGAGATCGCCCAATCGTTGGGAATGGCGGTAAAGCTTCACCACACCCTCATGGTATTGATCATCGCCTTGGTCATCGCTTTTGCCATGAAGCTGCTCGGTGCCTTGCTCATCGACGCCCTCTTGATCCTTCCTGTCATGGTTGGAAGCAAGCGCGCAACCAGCCTGAAGCAGCTGCTGTGGTACTCATGTCTCACCGGCCTGTTCATCTCGACGTTCGGCTATTTGCTGGCTGTCGCCACCGACCTCCCCCCCAGCGCAGCGATTGCCTTGCTTTCGGCCCTGCTGTATCTCATACCCACATCACGCAAGAAAGGAAAAACCGTATGAAAAAATGGAGTATTTGCTTTTTGTTGCTCATCGCATCTGTCCCGCTTTTCGCCCAGGCAATGCCTGAACAAGCGACAGCTCCTCCCGCCATCGTTGCTTCCACCAGCTGGACTGCCGCCTTCGCAGACATCGGAGGCCTCGATGACGTTCCCTTCATCGCCCCCGCCAACCTGATCCACCCGCCGGAGTATGAAATCATCGTCAGCGATGTCTTGAAGATCAACAATGCACAGTACTTCATCTATGCCGGATATGAGCGGATGATGCAGAGCATGGGCTCCTCGATCAAGAAGAATGAGGCTTCCCTGGTGAAGATAAACACCAACAACAGCATTGAAAACGTCAGGGAGCAGGCACAGCTGATAGCATCCCTGACGGGGACGCAGGCGGAAAGTGATAAGCGTGTCGAGCAGTATGTACAGGTTGTTGAAAAGGGAGCGGAGAAGGTCAGGCAACAAGGTATGGACCGGCTGAAGGTATACTGCCACAGCATGCAGGTCTACCTTGCCAAGGATTTGGGGCTCTTTGTTGCAGGAACCTTCGGCCCGGGACCGCTCACAGCCGACCAAATTGCAGAGGTTGCCAAAGGCGGCTACAACCTGATCATCGACAACGTCCACAACCCGATTGCAAAACCCCTGCTCGAAGTCTCCCCCGGTTCCCGATTGGTGGTGTGGCGCAACTTCCCCGAACGAGGGGGAAGAGGAAGCCTTGCTGAAATGGTAGGGGCCAACATCGAGGAACTCTTTCGCTGAAGACGGTGAGAGCCTCCGGTCGGAGGCTCTCAATCTGCTTAGCGGTAATACTTGCCGTAATGTTCCTTCAGGAAGGCAATCGTGCGCTTGGCTGCGGTATCGGGGTCGGGATAGGGCAGGATTTCTGCGGTAGTCCATCCATCGTAGCCGATTGCGGTCAAGGCCTCGAAAATCTCTTTCCAGTTCATGTGTCCGTCGCCGGGTGCATGACGATTGGTATCGGCAAAATGCACGTACCTGACATACTCCTTGTTGCGGATGAAGCTCTCTCCGATCTTGTCATCCTCGATGTTCATATGAAAGACATCGGGCATCATGAAAAAGTTCTTTCGGTTGACCTTCTTCAGCATCGCAGTACATTCATCAAGGTTGTTGATGAAGTCGATCTCGTAGCGGTTCACCGGTTCGAGAATCAACTCGACACCGCGCTTCTCTGCATGGTCTGCAACCTTGTGGGCCATGTCCAGGAAGAGACGCTCAACCAAGGCGATATCGCGTCCGGCGATGGGACCGCGGGTTCGTCCGATATTCACCAAAGAGCCGAACTCTCCGGCCAGGTCGATGAATTCACAAAATGTCTTGTAGAGCTCCGCCCTGTTCTCCTGATTCTCGTCGGTGAAGTGAAGACCGCGGGCTGCGAAGACCTGACCGGAGGAGATGGCACTCACTTCCAACCGGTTCTCCCTGAGCCACTGCCTCAATTCGTGCTTGTTCACTTCATTGGGATTCTTCAGTGCGAGTTCCACCCCGTCATATCCGAGCTCATGAGCCTTGATGATCGACTCCTTCACTCCCCTGAACACAACAAAGGCATTGGGAAGGGCCTCTTTTGAGGCAATGGCTACTGCTAATTTCATGATTTTACTCTTTCCTTGTATAGCGAAGCAGGACACCTTGGGGCGCCCTGCTTCCGGGTGACAGGCTTACATCTCCTTGATCAGGGAGAGGTCTCCGGTGGCGGCTGCACGAAGCAGCGGCTCCATATAGACGTCCACATCACTGCTGGTCATCGGCACAGGCATGTTCTTCAGCTTCATCTCAAGCTGAGGGTCCTTGGCTGCAGAGAGTGCACGCTCGATGTGCGCATCGGTGAAGCCCTTGAGGTCGGTGAGCTTGGAAGGAGCCTTGATGGACTTGCTGAAGGCGATCATCGCTTCGGCTACGGCCACGGCGAGATCACGGCCTTCAAGGTTCTCAACCGGGGAACCGAACCCGAAGGAAGCAAAGATTGAACCAACAACCTTGAGCTGCTTCTGGATGGCCTTGCTGTAGAGCACCGCATAGTACGGGTTCATGATTCCGCAGGCCGTGCCGTGGCTGACAATGTCGACGAGGGAGAAGCTGGTCAGGTGAGCACCGCTGGTTCCGCCGATCATGATGGCATAGCCGCCGAGGTCGGTGGCAAGGCCGATGGCTTCACGGGCTTGGATGTTCTTCGGATCGTCAACCAGCACCTTGGCATACTGGGCTACCAGGCTGATGGCGCATTCAGCAATCTGCCGGGCTTTCTCATAGGTGGCTTCCTTTGCACCGCAGAACACCTCGAAGGTGTGGGCGATGGCATCGAGGGCCCCGTCGATGGTGACCGATATCGGCATGGAGACGGTGGTCTCGTAGTCGAAGAGGCCTACCGTGGGAATCAATGCATCGTCAACGATCAGCTTCTTCTGCCCGACAACCGGGTCGGTGATGTTGGAATACTTGGTCAGGTGGGCACCGCTGGAAGCGGAAGTCTGGACGGCAATCACCGGAATCAGGGTGGTATTGGTCTTTGCAAGAGCATCACTTACCACGTTGGTCCCGAAGTAGTGGTCGATCTCGGGGGTGACCTTGGACCCAAGGGCTGCCAAGGCATTGGCGGCCTTCACAGCATCGATTGCCGAACCGCCGCCGATGACAACAATGCTGTCCGGCTTGGTGTGCAGGATGTACGACTCAAGACGATAGACGTCCTCACGGGGGGCATTGGGCTTGGCATCGGGGGCGATGACACCACCGGCAAGCTCAACACCGGAGCTCTGCAGGTACGAGACTACACGATCGGCAACAGGCTTCATATAGGTGGTATTGCTGACCACCAGTGCACGCTTGCCGAAAGCTGCAGCGAGAGGACCTACCTGGTCAAGGACACCCAGACCATGGACATAGGAATCCCCTTTCCACTCTTTCAGAAGTTCATAGGCACGTTTCATTTGATCCATTAGTATTCTCCTTATTTGCAGAGAGCTCTTGCACGGTTTGCAATGTTCTCTGCGCTTATTCCATACTTTGCCAAGAGCGGCTCATACGGGCCGGACTCGGTAAACGTATCTTCAATTCCAACAGCATCAAATTTACAGGATATTCCCTGTTTCATGAAGACCTCGCTGACTGCCGAAAAAAAGCCGCCAGCCAGCACATGTTCTTCGGTGCAAAGCAATTTGCCCGTCTTGGCAACGCTCTTGACGATCGGTGCCGGGTCGAGCGGCTTGACCATGGGAACACTGAGCACCTCAGCTGTGATGCCTTCCTTGGCAAGCAAGGCGGCCGCTTCCATGGCAAAACTGGCGGTGATGCCGTTCGCCGCGATGGTTACATCGGTACCTTCGACTGCACAGACGGTCCCGATGGCCTCACTTGGAGGCAGGTCCGGCATTGCGTTCCGGTTGAGCCTGATGTAGACAGGCCCCTTTTGCGTCAGGGCATATTCAAGGGCTTTCTCTGCCTGTGCGCTGTCCGAGGGGACGATCACCTGCATGTTCGGAAGGGCGCGCATGATGGCAATGTCGGTGATGGACTGGTGGCTTGCACCGTCGAAGGAGTCCGACAGCCCGCCGTATGCACCTGCAATGATCACCGGAAGGTTGTTGTAGCAGACGGTATTGCGAATTTGGTCGGTTGCCTTGAGAGCAAGGAAAATCGCAAAAGCATTGACAACCGGGTGGTAACCGGCTGTAGCCATACCGGCGGCAATGTCCACCATGTTGGCCTCGGCAACACCTACGTTGAAGAAACGGTCCGGAAACGCCTTGCCGAACAAGGCACTCTTGGTGGAAGAGGATACATCGGCATCCAGGACCACCAACTCAGGATGGGTAGCGCCCAGCTCGGCAAGCTTCTTGCCGAAGGCATCCCGCATGGCAATGCTCATAGTGCAGCCTCCTTCTTGCTCAGATCAGATTTCAGTTCCTCAATACCCTTTGCATAGGAGGCATCATCGATGACAGCCCCATGCCAGGTATTCTTTCCTTCGGTGAAGGAAACACCCTTGCCCTTGACGGTGTCGTAGATGACGGCCTTCGGCCATACATCGTCACTGTCCATCCAGGCAAACGAGTCAAGGATTTCCTTGGTGTCGTGACCGTTGAAAGCCTTTGGGGCAACATTCCAGCCGAAAGCCTTCAGCTTATCGGCAAGCGGTCCGAGAGGCATGATTTCATCCTCGGTTCCATCAAGCTGTACCTTGTTGTAGTCGATCATCAGGACAAAGTGCTCGCTCTTGTACTTGGCGGCACTCATGATGGCTTCCCAGCTCTGTCCTTCGTTCAGGCACCCTTCTCCGCTGATCACATAGGTCCACCAATTCTTCTTGGAAAGTCTTGCTGCAAGAGCCATACCAAGGCCGACTGAAAGCCCATGGCCCAGGGCTCCGGTGGACATATCGACACCGGGAAGCTTGTTCATGCAGGGATGCCCTTGCAGGCGTGAGTCAAGCTTGCGGAACGAAGACAGTTCCTCGACAGGGAAAAATCCGCGGTGGGCGAGAATCGTATACAGATTCATCGACGCATGTCCCTTGGAAAGAATGACTCGGTCACGATCCTCCCACCGAGGGTTGGAGGGATCGATGGAGATGCGGTTGAAGTAGAGGGCGGTTGTCAGTTCTGCACTGGAAGCAGCCCCACCCCAGTGTCCTGTTCCCCTATCGTGCAGGATATCGAACATAACGATCCTGAAATATGCCGCCAAGGCGGAAAGTTCATCGGCGTTGAACGTTCTGCCCGGCTGGGAGAGCAACTCCTTGATACGCTTACTCATCTAGGAAACTCCTTGTTTTTATCTGCATTGTGTACTGTATACAATATAGATATCATGGAGAAAGAATCTTGTCAAAGGGATTCTTGTATGTATCAGAGAATTTATTGAAAAAACACCATAAACACTGTTTATCTCACGATAAAAGAGCACTAATGAAGCAAAAAATGGGAAAACTTATCCAGTTATTTTTTTGTACACAATTAGATTGACGAAGCAGGAATTTCCTTTTACTCTTAGTGGAGAGTGAATAAGGAGGCATCATATGCCCAAATGTATACAAAACAGCTTATCCGACCAAGTTTATACCATGCTCAAGGACCAGATTCTGTCCGGACAACTGAAGGGGGGGATGAAGATTCCTGAAGAATCGCTGGCTGAACAATTCGGCGTTTCCCGTACTCCCATCCGCGAGGCCATCAGACGCTTGGCTGAGTATGGTTTGGTCACCATCAAACCCAGAAGTCATGCAACCGTATCAGCCATCACCGAGCAGGAAGCAAATGACATCGCCCGTGTTCGTGTCACCTTGGAGCAGCTTGCCATCGATTCCATCGATGAAGCCTCATATTCCAGAAACGTCAAGGAACTTTCCCGCTATGCAGCCGATTGCCAATACGCCATGGGCATCGGGGACAGGGCGACGGTGTTTGAGCAGGACAGCCTGTTTCACCTGGCCTTGGTCCGTTCATCGGGGAACAGCGCACTCATCAGCATCTGCGAACGCCTGGATGCAAAAATCCAGCAGCTTCGCATCGCCCAGAACCTTCCTGATGACGAGCTCTCCTACTACCTCGGCCAGCATGCACAGATGATGACGCTGCTGAAGAACGGGGATAAGGAAGCCTGCAAGAGAATGCTGTATGAACACATCACCCACGATTTGACCAGCCATGTCGGGAGCCGGAACGCATGAAACGAGAGGAAATAATCATCACCTATGGGTCAAATGCATCGCTGATGACCAAGGCGCTTTTGCAGCGCATCGACTTTGAGGCATTGCTTCCTGACAAACAGGCATCCATTGCACTCAAGCCCAATCTGGTCGTAGCAGTAACAGCCGACAGCGGAGCTACGACCCATCCTGAGATTGTGGTTGCCATCATCGAGCATCTCCAAGGCCTGGGGTATCGCACCATACGCATTGTCGAGAGTGCCTGGGTGGGCGATTCCACCAAAGAGGGATTCCGGGTCAATGGGTACAACCAGATCAGCAAACAGTACAAGGTGCCCTTGGTGGATGTAAAGGATGATGAGTATGTAAAAAAGACAGTGGACGGCATTACCATGGAGGTCAGCAGGACCATCCTTGAGACGGACTTTCTCATCAGCCTCCCTGTACTGAAGGGACACTGCCAGACTGCGATGACCTGTGCCTTGAAGAACATGAAAGGGGTGCTCTCCGATCGTTCAAAACGGCTTTTCCATACTCTCGGTCTCAATCGACCCATAGCCGCCCTGAACAAAGTCAGAGCTGCTGATCTCATCATTGTGGACAGCCTCAACGGCGACCTCGACTTCGAGGAAGGGGGCAATCCGGTTGAGACGAACCGGATGTTCGCATGCCGCGACAGCGTCTTGTGCGACAGCTACGGGGCAAGCCTGATGGGCTTTGAGAATCAGGACATCCCCTACATTGGACTGGCGGAAGAGCTGGGTGTCGGGTCGGCCGACCTCTCCAAGGCCGTACTGGTACAACTCAACGAACCAAGCGACGAGGCTCCGTCCAAACCGAGTGGAAGAGCCAATTATCTTGGCAAATTCACCGAGCCCGACAGTGCATGCTCGGCCTGCTACGGGAATCTCATCCATGCTCTCAAGCGTCTCGATGAGGTGAACCGCCTTAAGAATTTGAAGACACCGATTTGTATCGGCCAAGGCTACAAGGGCAAAACCGACCCTTCCAAGGTTGGGGTGGGAATCTGCACGCGGGGACTTGGGAAAAGCCTCCCCGGGTGTCCCCCGAAGGCTATTGATATGATCAGGTTCATCAAGGAGCTAGAGTAGCGTTCGTGCAAGAGAATCGATGATCGCCCAGTCCTTGGCTGTAATCACAAGGTCTTGAGCCTTGCTGTTCTCCTCGATCTGGTTGGGTTTTCTTGCCCCGCACAGAACGTTCATGGTACCGGTTGCCTGTCTGGTCCATGCAATGACCAGATTTCCCACACGTGTGTTGTAGGTATCTGCCATGGTTTCAAGCGAGGTGAGCAGCGTCAGCACCTTGGGCCGGTTCTCCATCTTGTACCAGGCTACCGATGCCTTGGCTGTCCCTACAACATTCTGTGAAAGTGCTGCTTTTCCGGTCAACACACCGCGTTCAAGCGGGCTGTAAGCCTGGAAGGTGATACGGTTCTCTGCACAATAGGAAGCAAGATCGGCTTTATCTCTCCAAAGCATGCTGAAACGCTCCTGCACCAAAGAGGGGGTTCCAAATTTCTGGTACTCCTTCAACTCCTCAAGGCTGACGTTGCAGGCTCCATAGCTGCGGATTTTTCCCTGCTGCTTGAGCAGTTCAAAGACTTCGATGGTCTCTTCAATCGGTGTATGGAACGGAGGAATCGACTGCCAGTGGGTCAACAGCAGATCGATATAGTCGGTCTTGAGCCGCCCAAGGCTCTCTTCCACTTGCTTGATGATACTCTGCTTACCCAGGTTGCGCCGAATTGTGACACCGTCACGGCTTTTATGCACCGACCCTTCATCATCGTTTCCCCAGACCAAACCACATTTGGTGGCCAATACCGCCTGATGGCGTTTGCCTGCCAAGGCATCGCCAAGCAGCTGCTCGCTCAGCCCGTTGCCGTAGGCGGGGGCGGTGTCGATGAAGTTGATGCCAAGCTCGAGAGCGCGGTGTACCGTTTTTACCGCAAGGACGGGATCACTTTCACCCCAACTGTCCCCTCCCCCCATGGCCCAGGTTCCCAGGGCGATGGGAGAGACTTCGATATCGGTGGTGCCCAGTTTCATTGTACGCTCCTCCAGGCAGCCAACAGCGTTCTTTTGGCATTGGCAACAACCAGATCGGCATCCTCCCCTGCTTGGGGTTTCACCTCAAAGGAGAGGATATTCGAGCTGTCTTCAGCCAGATATCCGATGTCCTTCATTTTCTGCAGGAAGGAAGCGAGATACTCGGTGTCGTTCTCACTGCCGGGGTAACCGAAGCGAGGATGGTAGTCGCCATAGCTGGGGTGAGTCGGGTTGCTGATCAGGGTATTTCCAACATGAACATGATGGATGTAGGGAATAATGGGATCCACAGCCTCATCGATGGTCTCCCCGATCATCGGGATATGGGAACAGTCGATCATGATGCCGAAATTGTCATACTCGCTGCACATAGCCTGTGCATACTGTCTGACCAAGGAAGAAGGTCCAAGCAAGGATTTCTTATCGATGGTGTGGTCGAAAACTTCCAGCACCACCGGCATGGTGCCTTTGCTCTTGGCATACGCACATATCTCTTTTGTGCTTGCGAGTAAAGCCTTGAGATAGGCCTGTTCTTTCCCGGCTTCATAGCCGCGGGAAAGGAACTGAAACTCAGAGCATCCCAACTCATATGCTTCATCGATTCCTTCCTTGAGGGCGGAAACAGCTTGTGCCCGTTCGCTCTCATCAAGACTGTTGATATTCAGCTTCCGGGAAAAAAGCAGTGAATGACCGCTGAAGGTAGAAGTGCAGTGAGCGGTTTCCATCATGGCCGGGACTGCGTCTTTCAGACTTGCAAACGGCAAGGAGCCGAGTTCCACGACATTGAAGAAAGGATCGACCAGTATTCTTTTCAGTGATGCCTTGTACTCCTCCTCGCTTTTGAGGCAGCCGGGATAGGCCATCGAAAGCACAATACCAAGGTCGCAGTAGTTGTGGATACTGTCCTTCATGTCACATCTCCTCAAGCATCTGTTTCACTTTCTCACAGCAAAGTATCGGGGAGGCAAGAACCGGAACTCCTGCAATCTCCTGTGCCTGCTGTTGCAGATGACCCATGGAAGCCTGGGCGAGGACAATACAGTCAAAGCCTTTGACCTTTTGGATCATCTCAAGAACAAGACGGTCGTGGGTGGCCATGTCACCGGCACGCATTGCGGTATAGGCAGGTTCATGGTCTTGGGCATCCACTTCAATTTCCACACCGGCAAGGTTTGCTTCCTGCTCCAGCTTTGCAATGGTCGGCTTGAGGGTGCTCATGGCAGTTGCCACAACCTTGATCCGTTTGCCGGTGCGAACCGCCTGCTCGGTCATTGCATCGTCTATTGCAACGACGGGAACGTTGATGAACGGGCGGATGAGCTGCACAGCCGGGGTGAGCGTTGAACATGTGACAACTATCAGGTCGGCCTTGGTGAGTTCACAAGACTTCAGGTCATTGAAAAGACGATTGCGGTTCTCCACGGAGAAGTATCCGATTTCCGCAGGGTCTGATGCCAGAAACTCATCCAGCAGATTATGTATCTTCAGCGGCTGTCCAACCACCTGCTCCAGCAGCCGGGGAAAACTTGCGAGTACCGGCCGTACCGTATGGACAATTGCAACACGTTTCATATTCTTACCTCATAGTGTATAAAAGGGATGAGGGTGATTATATCCCCCATCCCTTCGAATGCAAACCATCAGATGCTGCTATGCATCCTTATTTCCCGATGGAAGCAAGGTACTCCTTCTGGAACTGCATACCATAGGCCCTGAAGGTCTCGGAATCCATGTAATCGGGAACCAGCTTCTGCTTCTCGATGTAACCCTTGTTCCAGGTTTCGGTCTCAGAGACTTTCTTGAATACGTTGGTCCAGTAGGCAACTGCTTCAGCGCTCATGGACTTCGGAGCTACGATGGATCTCCAGTTGGGAACCTCGACGTTCTTGTATCCGAACTCACTGAGGGTGGGAGCAGAATTGAGGTTGCCGGGGAAGCGACTGGTGGAAAGAGCCAGGATCGGCTTGATCTTGCCGGCTTCGACATACTGGGAAGCAGCAGCAGGCTTGGAGATCAAAAGGTCGAAGTGACCACCCAGGATGGCGGTGATGGCGCCGCTGGTTGCGTCGTGGGCGATGTAAGAGAACTGGTCCTCGGTTACGCCGATTTCCTTGATCAAGGCGGCATGACAAGCGATGTCGTCACCCTTGGAACCACCAAGCACGATTCTCTCGCCTCTCTTGAGGGCAGCCAATACTTCCTCAAAGCTCTTGTACTTGGAGTACTCGCCGATGAAGATCAGGTGCTTGTCAACAGCCATGTGGGCGATGGGCTGGAAGTTCTCAAAGCGATTGGAGGTGTTCTTCAACATCGGCATGAGGTCGCCGCTGTTGAAAGTGAGCAGGGTATGGTCGGCCTGTACACCGGCCTTGATCTGGGAAACCAAGAGGCGGCCTACCTCACCGGCGCCGTCGGTCTTGTACTGGACAACAACGTTCTGGCCGTTGAGCAGGTTCTCGGCAACAGCGATATCAATGATGGTGCGGGTGAAAATATCAGAACCACCACCGGGGGAGCTGGTTACATACCAATCGATGTTCTTGGAAGGGGTGAATGTCTTTGCAGCACCGGCAGCCTCAGTCTGGCCGGCAGCGAATACGGACATGCTTACGAGCAGCAGAACGCCAAGCAGAATAGCAAGTTTTTTCATAGTCTTATCTCCTATTGTTTCTTTCAGGACACCTGTCCTGGAATTTCCATTTCATTCCAACTCGTATGAGCCGGATCACTTCTTTTTCGATACTCCCGCTTTCCTCAAGATAAACTTGATGACAGGGGTGAGCACGATGGCAAACAGAACGAGCAGCAGGAATGCGGAAATCGGCTTATCGAAGAAGATGTCCAGTTTTCCATTGCTGATGATGAAGGCCTTTCTCATATTCGACTCAAGCAGCGGGGCAAGTACGAAGGCAAGCAGCATCGGGGCGACGCCGTAGCCGTTACGGTCGAGAATGTAGCCGAATACGCCTGAAAGGAGCATGATGATCACCCCGTACATCGAGTTGGACGTACTATAACCGCCAACTACACAGACAACGGTGATGATCGGGATCAACATACGCACCGGTACGGTCAGGATCTGGATCAAGAAGGGGATGATACCCACTGCAATGATAAGGGTCAGGATGTTCGCAAGGAACAGGCTGGCGATCAAGCCCCAGGCGAAGTCAGGGTTGGTGGTGAAGAGCAGCGGGCCAGGATTCAACCCCCACATCATAAGACCACCGAGCAGAACAGCACCGGTACCTGATCCGGGAATACCCAAGGCAAGCAATGGAGCAAAAGCACCTGCCGCCGCTGCATTGTTGGCAGACTCACATGCGGCAATTCCTTCGATGGCACCGGTTCCAAGGGGTTCTTCACTCTTGAAGGTTTTCTGCATGGCATACCCAAGGAAGGCTCCGGTAGTTGCACCGGCTCCCGGCAGTACTCCGACGAAGGTTCCCATGAAACCGCTTCTGATAGCAGGAGGCAGCAACCTTTTGAAATCATGGGCGGTAAGTAAAGAGCCCTTGATTGTAAGCTTCTGATTGAGGTTCGCCTCAACCTTCTTGTTACGCTCCTCCATCAGCTTGAGCACTTGGCTGAAGCCTACTGTACCGATGACGAACGGAGTGAAGGGAATACCCCCCAATAGATAGATGTTGCCGAAATCAAACCGAGGACTTCCTGTCAAGGTGTCCATACCCATGGATGCAAGCAGGACACCAACCAAGGTAAGTACGACACCCTTGGTCGGGCTCTCTCCAACCAGCCAACCGATCGAAGTCATGGCTACGAGCAACAGGGAGGTCATTTCGGCAGGGCCGAACTTCAGGCCAAGGTCGGCGAGCAGCGGTCCCATGAAGGTAAGAATAAGCATCCCGATCAAGCCGCCGATGAAGGACGACGAGTTGGCAGTAAACAGGGCTTGACCAGGACGATTTCGTTTGGTAGCCATCGGATATCCATCCAAGGCGGTCATGACTGCAGGAGAGTCGCCGGGAATGTTCAGCAGGATGGCGCTGAAGGAACCGCCGTACATGTTGGCATAGTACAGGGAGCCGAGCATGATGATTGCGGTAGTGGGATTGAACTTATAGGTAAGAGGCAGCAATAAGGCAACTCCTGCCAATGACCCGATTCCTGGCATTGCACCCACGATCAAGCCCAGAATGGCACCGAGCAGGGTAACCATTACATTTTCCAAGGTAAGGACTACTGAAAAGCCCATAAACAACATTTGCAGATTTTCCATAGTTTGCCTCTCAGTATGCAATAAGGTTGTAGATGAAGCCCTTGGGGAAGGGAACCCCGAGCCACATCACAAACGCACCGATTACAATTGCCATAATCACGGCAAACCCGATCAGAGTTGCTTTCCAGCTGAATTTCTCAAACCAGCGGAGCCAAAGCAACACAAAGAGTGCCAGGCTTGGAAGCATGCCGATTACCAGCGTGGAGAGCATGATGGCTACAACACCGAGGGCGGGGTACCAGTTCTCGACCGGAAAGCCCGGGCTCTCCTCCTTCAACGACCCAATGAAGGCCAGAACACTCAAGGCGAGTAATAAAAATCCGATGATGGTTGGGAAAAAGCCTGGGAGTGGTCCCCTGACCTCATGCATGAATCCATACTTGGTTATCCCGAAATAGATAAACACAATTGCAATAATTGCAGTCACTATCGGGATTAACATCTTGCTTGTAATTTTTTTCGTCTGCATATTCTCCTAGCTCCTCAAACCTGCTTCTGCAGGTGGACAGCCATGCGGGAAGCCATCTTGACTGCATTCTCGAATGCACTGGTCTTCACGATGCCCTTCCCTGCAATATCATAGGCCGTACCATGGGCACACGTCACTATGGGGGCGGGGAGTCCGCCGGCAATGGTGATGCCTTCATCGAAGCCGCGCAGTTTCAGGGCAATCTGGCCCTGGTCGTGATACATCGTCACCACTCCATCAAACTCTCCGCGGAAGGCCTTGATGAAGGTGATGTCACTGGGATAGGGACCGGATGCATCGATCCCCATCTCTCTTGCCTTGGCAATAGCGGGTTCAATGACATCAATTTCCTCACGCCCGCACAGGCCATGCTCGCCGGCATGGGGGTTCAGGGCAGCCAGTGCAAGCCGGGGCTTTGCAATGCCGCTGTTCTTCAGGGATGCGTCTGCCAGTCGCACTGCACGAAGGATTCTATCATCGGTGAGGTTCTTGCTGACTTCGGCAATCGGGATATGGCTGGTGGTTCTGGTGGTCCACAGGTCCCCAAGCACGTTGATCTCCCCAAAGGGTTCGGTATGGTTGAAGAGCTGGGCAAGATAGTGATGTTCGCTTTCCAGCTCACATCCGGCTTCCTTCATGCCTGCCTTGTTGAAGGGAGCGAAGCAGAAGCCTTCAATTTTTTTGGCCTTATAGAGCTCAACACCAAGTTTCAATCCATGCAGGTTTGCTTTTCCTGCTTCAATGGTCAGCTGTCCAAACACAACCTTTTGGGGATCCTGATCGTGTTGGTCAAGAACAGCCAAATTACCGTTCCAATCAATCTGGTCGATATCAGAAACCATTTGCAAGGGTACGGAGGAACCAATGACACCAAATGCACGCTCAAGGATTCGTATGTCTCCTATGATGACAGGTCTGCAATAGGCGGCAAAAAAATTCTGCACTGCAAGCTTTGCAATGATCTCCGGGCCTACTCCAGCTCCGTCCCCAATCAAAATTCCCAATATAGGTTTATTCATGAAAGACTCCCTTTTCAAACAGACAGGGCGCAAACAGAGTGAGCCCGTACCAACGATAGGGCAACTTGCGTGCCAACTTTATTATATTGTATACAATTTTGATTTTCTTATGCTTTTGTATACAAGTATTTTGTGGTTAAGGAACCAAATACGAAACTGTGAGCATAAGTTTCGCATAAAAATTGGGTTGTGGTAGATACTTGTTTCATTGTTTCAATATTTTGTTACATGTTTCATTTGCAACATCAATGCAACATACACGCATCCAAGGTAATTTGTTCTTATTGCTCGAGTGCAGTGAATTTACGCCACAGCGTCGTCCTGCTCATACCCATCTGCCTGGCAAATACATCCCGGCTCAAACCACTGGCAAGAAATTGCTGATACAGCTCTTCATCCGATATCTTGGGCTTACGTCGAACCTGCCTCTGGGGCTCATCATGCATCTGCAGACTGGTAGAGCCTATGTCGAGCAGATCAATCTCCTTGACGGTGACGACATCGGATGTATTCAGGATGGCAAGCCGTTCTGCAGCATTTCTCAATTCACGGATGTTCCCCGGCCAGGAGAAGGCATTGAGCGCGGCTATTGCTTGATCGGTGAGCAACGGTTCTTTCAAGCCGTGCCTTCTGCAGTATTGCTGGACGAAATGCCTGAATAAAATACCGATATCCTCTTGGCGGTTTCGCAGGGGTATCAACTGCAGGCTCAACAGGCTGATTCTATAGAAGAGGTCGAGACGGAACGTCCCTTCCCTCACCTTCTCGATGATGGCATTGTTTGCGGCACTTATTATTCGTACATCAACAGGAATAACCGTGTCGGCACCAATCTTTCGGACCTCGCGTTCCTGCAGGACCCTCAAGAGCTTCGCCTGCACGACGATCGGCATCTCGGCAATTTCATCGAGAAAGAGTGTTCCCTTGTGTGCAAGCTCAAAAAGTCCGGGCTTGCCCCCCTTCGCCGCTCCGGTGAAGGCACCGTCGGTGTAGCCGAACAGCTCGCTTTCAAGCAATTGTTCGGGCAGGGCTGCACAGTTTACAGCAACAAAGGGCTCTTTCGCCCGAGGGGAGGCGTTGTGGATGCTTTGGGCAAACAACTCCTTGCCGGTTCCTGTCTCACCGAGAAGCAACACCGTTCCAGGAACCTGGCTGAAGCGCTTGGCCTTCTCAACCAAGGCCAGCATATGGGGATTCCGGGTAACAATGTCAGAGAAACTATACCGGGCGATCAAGCCCTTCCGGTTCAGCTCGGTTCGAATCTTGTGCTCTGTCCGTCGGATGGCTTCTGCATTCTGGAATGTATAGAGGAAGCCTGCTTTCTTGTCATCCATGCTGATCGGCTGCTGGGTGACCAGGCACTGTTGTCCATTGATGGTTACCAGCTCTTCCTTCGGGCTGCCGGAATTGAACGCTTCGGCCCACCTGCTGGAAAAGTACACTTTTTCAACCGGGAGGCCCTCCAAAGGACTCTTGGCGAACAAGTTTTCCGCCTGCCGGTTCCCTGCAATGATCTGACCATTGCTGTTTATGGCAAGCAAGGCATACGTTGCGTTGTTCAGCAGGGTTCCCAGAAGGTTCCCCCTGGTCTGTGCCCGCTCCAGCGAACGGGCGGCCGCTGCGGCCTCATTGACTGCATGTACCACCGCTTGGTATCCAGTCTTGACATGGATGAAAGAAAGGTTGCGTTCCTCGCAGATCCTGCACATGGTCAGGCCCCCGACGAAGATGGTGCATCCCAGCTTCTGCAACGTAGAAACACCTTCGAGAACATCGTTTTGGTCGGTTACCTGGAACACGGAGACATCGCGGCCCACCAGCGTGCTCAGCTCATCCTGCCCGCACAACTGCTCGTTGGAGATCAGGCCGATACGACCGCCATTTGAGACGGCCTTCGCTTGGGAAAGAGCGGAAAGCAGATCGGCATTGCTCCAGTTGATGGGAACCACGTGCACGGAAGGCTTTTGCAAGGCGATTGCAGAAGCCGTGATGCCTCGAGCTACAATAATATCGGCATCAAGAGGCTGGATTACCTGGGGATCAGTTCCGAAAATATGCGTAGTGCTTACTGACAAGTCTTGGAGGTCAATGGTGTGAAGGACCTCTTCGAAAGCCTGTTGAAGTTCAAGATAGGGTACAACAATCAATATCTTTATCACTACGTTGCTCCGCTGTCCAGTGTAGCATGGACTGCCATTCTTTACAAAGCTTGCCGACTCTTGGTATTGTCGGCTATGAC
>ERZ1645192.674-NODE-674-length-28422-cov-8.854162_pt1 | contig 28422 bp, 26 predicted proteins | sample MGYA00575354_ERZ1645192 | MGnify/ENA primary metagenome ERZ1645192 (study PRJEB40844, sample SAMN11349763) | freshwater sediment metagenome | isolation source: river sediment | host: Sediment | place: India: Faizupur Khadar , New Delhi | collected 2017-02-21 ... | reverse complement strand
CCGCGGCCGAGGGCTGGGACCCGGGCGCTGGCGTCGCGCATCAGGCCGACCAGGGAGCCGGAGTCGATGCCGGCGGAGAGGAAGGCACCGACGGGGACATCGGCCTCCAGGTGGTGGCGGACGCTGTCAAGGAGGGCTTCCTTGATTTGACTCCCCCGCCCCTGGTGGGAGGGGGTTGGGGGGAGGGGGTCAAGGCCGGCCTCGGCGTCGGCATAGACCTGGGCGATGCGGTGATAGGCGACGGGGGTGCCGGGGCCGCGTTCGTCGATCAGTAGGCTGTGGCCGGCGGGCAGAGCGTGGATGGCGCGGTACCAGGTAAAGGGTTCGGGGACGTGCCCGAAGAGGTGGAAGCCGACCAGGCCGGCGGGGTCGGGGTCGCGGGACAGGGCGCCGCCGGCGAGGAGGGCCTTGACCTGGGAGGCGAAGCGCAGGGTGCTGCCATCGTCGGCGTAGTACAGGGGTTTGATGCCATAGGGGTCGCGGGCGAGGAGGAGCTGGCGCCGGGCGCTGTCCCACAGGGCGAGGGCGTACATGCCGCGCAGGGCGAGGAGCAGGGCGGGGCCCTGGTCGGCGAAGCGGCGGGCGAAGAGGTGGAGGATGACTTCGGTGTCGCTGTGGGTGCGAAAGACGCTGCCGTGGGCTTCCAGTTCCCGGCGCAGGGCGCGGTGGTTGTAGATTTCGCCGTTGAAGACCAGGTGGTAGCGGCCGTCGGCGCTGGCCATGGGTTGGGCGGCGGCGGCGCTGAGGTCGATGATGGCCAGGCGGCGATGGCCCAGCCCCAGGCGCCCGTCGGGGCTAAGCCAGGCCCCCTGCCCGTCCGGCCCCCGGGCGGCCATGTGGTCCCGCGTGGCGCGCAGCTCCGCCGGGTCCACGGCCGGGGCGGTGGGGCGGTAGCTGAAAAGGCCGTTGATGGCACACATGGGGTTGGCAACCAGGGGCGTGTCTGGGGTAAAACTATTAGCCCCTACCCCTGGTGGGGAAGGGTCGTGAAGTGGCTTTAGGTTGGGAGAATCTTGCCCCCTCCCCCCTGGTGGGGGAGGGTTGGGGAGAGGGGGAGAACCGCGGCGGCTGACAGGCTACCGCCCTGCCCTGTCATTGCAGGCATCGGTCTGGTCCCGGGCCGCCGGCGATCGCCGCGCAGGGGTTGGACAGGTGGGGTCAGGTATTATCACTGAGTAGCTCAGAGTTACAACAACTTGACCAACGCGGCAATTGCGCCCACCTGGGCGAACATCAAGGGGATCAGCCACAGCAACAGGCTGTTGCGACTGCGCTCGATCTCGGTCTTGACCTCGCCGCGCAACTGCTCGATCTGGAGTGTCAGGTCGGTGCGCACCTGAGCGATCTCCTTCTGCAGCCGTAGCTCGGTTTCCCGCAACTCGGCGCGGACCTGTTCGATCTCCAGCGTCAGGTCGGCGCGGACTTGCTCGATCTCCTTTTGCAGGCGCAGTTCGCTCTCGCGCAGGTGGTGCTGGGTCACCAGGTCCGGCAGATGGGGATAACGCGCGTCGATCTGTTCAAACGCCTCGGCGATCACCCGCGCGCGGGCCCGCTCGTCCTGGGCACTGGCCAGGGCCTCATACAATGCCACGACAGAACCCTTGCGGGATGCGCCTACGGGGTGGGGTAGTTACAAGACGGCATCCAGGCCCTTACGTTCCAAAATATCAAGCAACTTTTTCCAAGGTACTGCTCTTGCCGGTTAGTATCACATCATAAGGGCGTTAACAACATTCCAAAATAATACATTAAATTCAATGTCCTATGTAAAGTTGACAAAGTAGTAATAATCTGGTTAACAGGAGTCAACCGGGCGGAGCATGAACATTCAAGTCGGGTCATACGAAGCAAAAAGGAAGTTGCCGGAGTTGCTGCGTGGTATTCAGGCTGGCAATCGTTGCACCATCCCCCTGCGGGGCGAGGCAGTGGCCGATCTGATCCCGGCGCAGGGCAATCGACCCGGATGACGACGTCGGACATGTCAGACCGTGTCCATGAAGCTCTTCTCGATGCGGGAGAACAGCACGACCCCTAGGAAGAGCACCAGGCCGGTGAGGTAGACCATGAGCGCACACTGGAACGTGAGGTGGATTGGATCTGGCCTGTGGATTTGTGGACGAGTCCTACGGACCGGCCCGCACCCTCCGGGACGTGTGGGCAACCGTTATCCCCAATCCACCGCGCGAGCCTTCCCTCAGCATGAGAATGCCTGCGGCGCAACCACCACCAACTTTTTATATCTTATTTTGGGTGGGGTGCTGTCTTGACAGAGGGGTCCACCTCATCCCATCCTCGCCGTGCACCTGCAAGAGATGCTGGGGGCCCGCGAGACCCCGAGCATCGCCCAGGGCCGTGTCCTCCTCCTAATGCAACTGCTCAGCCCGGCGCGCCGGCCCATCCAGCTCACCCGGGACCTCCCGGGATTCTGGGCCGGCAGCTACGCCCAGGTGCGCAAGGAAATGTGCGGCCGCTACCCCCAAGCACCATTGGCCAGAGGACTCCGCCAACGAGGTGCCCCTGGCGAGAAGCATCAAATCAAGAGGTTAGATGACCGGCAAAAGCGCAGGGTCTAATTGAAATCCAGCCGTTATGCCCTTTATGCAGCCAAGTGACGCCCTCCCTGAAAACGGTCTCCTGATTCCCATCTCCCTTGGAGAATTACTTGACCGCGTCAGCATCCTGGAACTTAAGCAACAGCGCGTCAGTGACCCCGAGCGGCGCCGCAATGTCCTTAGGGAGTTGGCTCTGCTGACCGGAATTTTGGAAAAAAAGGATTTTGCAATCAGTGATTCTGCCTTGCAACCGCTGCGTGCGGTGAATAGCCAGCTTTGGGACCTTGAAAATCGTATTCGCTTACTCGACCGCAACGGCGACCACGGGGAGGAATTCATCCAGGTCGCAAGGGAGATCCATCGCCTGAACGATATCCGCCATCAACTTAAGCACAGTATCAACCTGGCGTGCGACTCCTGGGTGATTGAAGAAAAGGAATATTCCCCTGAACCTTGAAAAGGAGTTTTCTTTTCCTGGCGAGGTTCATCAAGCGATTAAACCGCGGGGGCCAGTCACCTTTGATTCCCGGCTGATTATCTGTGGTTGCGGCCCGGGTGAACTGATGGCTTGGGTTAAGCCGCTCCTACAAGCCCTGGAAGAATCCGATAGACGCTGGCAAGTCGACTTGGTCATCTGGCCACGCCTGTTCCTTAGCGGCAGAGAGACCGAGATCGCCCGTGAGTTACCAGGGGTATTCCGGGTTCTGAATCCCTTTCAATCGCTAGCCTTCGTGGCGGGGGCCACAGCGGCCTTCAGTCCTAACTTTCATGAGACGGCAAGCCACACCCCTGACAATGAAAGGCTCTCCCGTGACTTTCACGCTAACCCGGCCTTGCCCACCCTGGTTCTGCACCTGGGCGGCGCGGCGGCACTGAGCCTGAGGCTGGGGCGGAGACTCGGGGCACCGGTTATCGCCTATGACGAACACCCCGACAGACTCCCCGCGGGTTTCGACGGCATCTATTGCACCGACTCGCGCGATGCGATTTCCGGCGCCATTCCCATTGGCAACCTGCTGGTGGACTCAGTGGCCGCCCTGCGCATCCGCCGATCCCTGCGTGAGCCCGGTGAGCCAGGTCCCACAGTTGGTTTGATGCCAGGCAGCCGGGCTCTGCAGTTACGCCATGCTCTAACACGGATTGGGCCCGTCGTTGAGGAAGTCGCGCGCCGGGTGAGTGGCGTACGGTTTTTGATTGCCCGCTCCCCCTTGGTCGATGATGCCATGCTGCGTAAAGCCTTGGGAACTCACTCCGGGGCACGACTGGAGGGGGAAGGCAAGGCCACTGCACTCATGACCGGCCAAGGCCTGTGCATCCCCTTACGCAGCCGGGAAGAAGTGCTGGCAAGGGTCGACTGCCTGGTCAGTACCCCGGGCACTAATACCGGCGAGGCCGCTGCCTTGGGTATCCCGCACCTGGTGATCGCCCCCTTCGACCCAAGCCTGCCCCTGCTCACGGGGCTACCCGGCCTGATCGAGCGTAGCCCCTGGCCAGGCCAACCGCTCAAGCGTTGGGTGTTACGCCGCCTGACCGGGGCTATGACATACTACGCCCAGGCCAATGCCCGCGCCGGTCGGGAGATCACCCCCGAACTACAGGGACCATTGGATATCGAGCAGGTGAGCGAGTGCCTGGTGGCTCTGCTGCTGGATCACCACCGCCGGGGACGCATCAGCCGGGAACTCGCCGGTGTCATGGGCCCACCGGGCGCGGCCCGACGCCTCGCATCGGCATTGGATCATCGGGTCCGGACGCCTGAACAAAATCAATAGGGTATTCATGCGCGATTTCTCAACCCACGCCCCATCCCCCGTCATGACCCTCGGCGAAATCGCCCTGGTCGTGGAGGGCCGTCTCCAAGGTGAAGGCCATCTGACGGTGCGGGGAGTGGCGCAACCCGATCAAGCCGCCTCGGATGAGCAATTGGTGCTGGTACTTGACCAACAGGGTAGACGGGCCCTGATCCCTTCCAACGCCTCCTGCGCCCTGGTGGCGGCGGATATTGACATCCCTCCTGGGCTCTGGCGCGGCTGGATCACGGTGGATCAGCCTCGCCACGCCCTGGCCCGCCTGCTGCCCCTTTTCTGGCGACCACCCAGCTTTGCCCCGGGCATTCATGCCAGCGCCGTGGTCGAGCCCTCGGCCAGAATAGCCGCGGGCGCATCCATTGGCCCCCTTTGCTACGTGGGCGCGGAGGTGGTCGTAGGTCCTGGTGCCCGGGTGCTGGCCCATTGCACCCTCGGCGCGAATTGCGAAATCGGCGAGGACAGCCTGCTGCATCCCGGGGTGCGCATCGGCGAGCGCGTCAGCATCGGCCGCCGGGTTATCATCCACGGCAACGCCTGCATCGGCGCGGATGGTTTCAGCTTTGCCACTGGCCGAGATCAAGTTAAGAATGCCACCTCAGCTGGCAAACTAGCCGAGGACAAGACTTGGGAGCCCGCCAAGATTCCCTCCCTAGGGGGGGTCCTCATCGAAGACGATGTGGAGATTGGTGCCTGCACCACCATCGACCGAGGCACCCTGGGCGATACCCTTATTCGGCGTGGCAGCAAGATCGACAACCTGGTGATGGTGGGCCACAACAGTCGGATCGGTGAATGCTGCGTGATCGCGGGCCAAAGCGGTATTGCGGGTAGTTGCGAACTGGAAGACCGGGTGCTGATGGGCGGCCAGTCGGGTATTGCCGATCATCTGCGCATTGGATCCCATGCCGTGATCGCAGCCAGCGCCGGGGTGGGGCAACACGTTCCCCAACAGACGGTGTATATTAGTAATCCTGCGGTACCCTATGACCGTTTCCAGGAGCGCTGGCGCAGTGTTGGTCGGCTCAAGCGCCTATTCGCCGAGTTCGATCGGGTGAAACTGCGGCTATTGCGCCTGGAGCGCGGCGTGGCGGTGAGTCCGTCCGACGAGAGCCAATGACGGTATTTCTCCTATTGCCGGTAGCCGGAACCATGACCCAAGACGTTCAACAAAAAATCATTGACATCATCGCCAAGGAAGCACAAATCGACCGGGACTTGCTAAAGCCAGAGTCCACCATGGAAGATTTTGGTGTTCCTTCCATCACCCAACTCGAGGTGCTGTTCGCCATCGAAGAAGCCTTCGGTATCGAGTTGCCGGACAAGCCCGAGGACCTAACCTTGAGTGGCCTTACCCGTCAGGTGATGACCAAGATCGATACGAATCAGCCTGGATGAAACGCCGGGTTGCCGTTACAGGGCTGGGCTGTATCTGTGCCCTGGCTAGCAATGTGGAGGATTTTGGCCGGGCCCTCGCCACTGGCGCCAGTGGCATAGGCAAGTTGACCATCGTTCCCACCGAGCGCATCAGTTGCAAAATAGCTGCCGAGGTAAAGGGTTACGATCAGGACCAATGGTTCCCCCCCCAGGAAGCCCAGCGCATGGATCGCTTCGCTCAGTTCGGTGTCATCGCCGGGCGACAGGCTATGCAGGACGCCGGCTATGTGCCCAGCCGCGAACAGGGATTGCGCAGCGCCATCATCATGGGCAGCGGTATCGGTGGCTTGACCACCCTGGACCTGGGTTTTCAGCGTATTTACGTGCAGGGCCACAACAAGGTCTATCCGCTCAGTGTCCCCAAGCTGATGCTGAATGCTGGCGTCAGTGCCTTATCCATGCAATTCGGCATCCTCGGACCCTGCTTCGCGGTATCCAGTGCCTGTTCCTCCGCCAACCATGCCATATCCCAGGCCTTCGCCATGGTCCGCGGTGGCCAGGTGGATCTGGCCCTCACCGGGGGGAGCGAGGCCTGCCTGACCTTTGGCACGATGAAGGCGTGGGAGGCCCTGCGGGTGCTGGCCTACGATACCTGCCGACCCTTCAGCAGGGGCCGGCAGGGCATCGTGTTGGGTGAAGGGGGTGGCGCGCTAGTTCTGGAACCCCTCGACAAGGCACTGGCGCGCGGCGCCACCATCCATGCGGAACTGGTGGGCTGCGGCATGTCCTCGGACGCCGCCGACCTCACGCTCCCGGATCCCGATGGCGCCACTCGCGCCATGCAGGCCGCCCTGCTGGACGCGGGCCTGGCCCCCGAACAGGTGGACTACATCAACGCCCACGGTACCGGCACCCAAGCCAATGACGCCAGCGAGACACTTGCCATCCATCGGGTTTTCGGCGGACATGCCTATCGTCTAGCGGTTTCCTCCACCAAATCCATGCACGGCCATGCCCTGGGGGCCGCCGGCGCCTTGGAGGCCGTGGCCGCCATCCAGGCCCTGAAGACCCAGAAGGCACCGCCCACCATCAACTACACGGAGCCCGATCCGGACTGTGATCTGGACTATGTGCCAAACCAGGCCCGTGCCATGGCGATGGATGTGGCCCTGTCCAATTCCTTTGCGTTCGGCGGCCTCAATGCCGTGGTAGCTTTCCGCCGCTTTGCGTGAGCGGCCCCCTGCGCATCCTGATCAGTGCCGGCGAAGTATCCGGCGACCTTTACGCCGCCCAACTGGTGGAGGCCTTAAATCGGGAGGCGGAGGCTGAAGGGCCACTTGATTTGAAGGCCGTGGCCGGCGAACAGACCCGCCGCGCAGGCGCCGCTATCATCGGGGATACGACTAGCCGCGCCGCCCTGGGATTTGTGGCGCCACTGCGGTTCCTGGCACCTGCTTTGGCCACGGCTTCGCGGATTCTGCGCCTGATCCGGCGCTGGCAACCCCACGTCGTGGTCTTACTGGATTACCCCGGCTTCAACATCCCCCTCTCCGGCATGATCCGGCGTTTTAGTTCAGTTCCGCTGATCTATTATCTGCCCCCCGAAGAGTGCATTTGGAGCCTCAAGGGCGCCGGCCGGGTTAACCGCACCCCACTGGTGGTGAACAACTGCGATTGCCTGCTCACCACACACGAGGTTGACACAGCCTTCTATTCCGCCGCCGGCGCGACGGTGGAAAGGGTAGGACATCCCCTGGTGGATTTGGTCGACCAGCACCCTAGGCCGTATCACGACACCGGGGTGAAAAGGAGCGCCACCCTGGCCCTCTTGCCCGCCTCCCGACACCAAGAGCTGGGGCTTCTGTGGCCCTGCCTGTCACAGACCGCGGCCCTCATGGCTAGAGCCCGTCCAGAACTCGAATTCCTGGTGCCCCTGGCCACCCGGCACCTCCGTCCTGCAATGGCGCGGGCCTGCGAGACAGCGCAACTACAGTACCCTGAATTGGCGGGTCGCTTGCGCCTGGTAGAGCCCACTCCCGACCATCCCAATGCCGCACTAGCCGCGGCCTGGCAAGCCGGGGCGGCCCTGAGCAAGTCGGGCAGTGTTACCCTGGAACTGGCCTTGGCCGACGTTCCACACCTGATGGCATTACGCATCGACCGGGTCACCGAATGGCTGGGCCGCCATATGCTGCGCCTGTCGGAGGGGGATTTTCCCCACATGGCCCTCCCCAACTTTATCCTGGGCCGCGACTTGGTACCCGAGTTCAAGCAACACGCCATCGACCCGGCCCGGATGGCCGCAACGGCGCTGGAACTGCTGGACCTGGATAGCCCGGCCCGGACGGCGCAACTGGCGGGCTTCGCCGATCTGCGGGCTAGCCTCGGGGGTGCCGGGGCCGCCAGACGCGCCGCCCGAATTATTCTTGAGTCAGCCCGGCGGCATGCCGCGGCGATGTGACAGAAGCATCGGCAAATCATTGCGGGGGCGCAAAGTCAGTCGCCCCAGGGGTTCCACCACCGTGCCGGGGCGGAGATCCAGGCGAAAGCGCTGGGCGCTCATAGCCAGGGCATACACCATTTCGTGCATCGCAAAGCCGGCGCCGGGACACACCCGCGGCCCCGCGCCAAAGGGGATATAACATTGGCGACGTCGCCGTCCACCGGATTCCAGGAAACGTTCCGGGATAAAGGCATCGGGGTTTTTCCAATACCGACGATGCCGATGCAGGACCCAGGGCGAGATGACGATCAAGGAACCCGGGGCCAGGTTACGCCCCTCCAGACTGGCCTCGCCCCGGACCTGGCGAGAAAACTGATAGATGGGCGGATACAGACGCAACACCTCGCTGACCAAGGCCCGGGTGTAGGGCAGTCGCTCCAGCTCGCCGGGGCATGGCCGGGAGCCAGCCAATTCTCGGTCCACCTCCGCCTCCAACTCACCACGCACCCGCTGGTCCAGGCTTAGCAGATAGTAGGCCCAGCTCAGGGCGCTGGCGGTGGTTTCGTGCCCGGCGAGCAGAGCAAGCATAAATTCATCGCGCAACTGGGTGGGCCCCAGGGACTCCTGCTGGGGTGATGACTGCGTACCCATGAGCAATTCGGGAAGGTCATCATAGGGGCTGGAACGCTGACGGGCGGCTGCCACGATGGCCTCCACCACCCCCTCCAGAAGGCCGACGGCTCGACGAGCACTTGACTCACCTGGACGGGGCAGCCAGGCAGGGAGTCCCACCAGACTCATCAGGTCGAGGCGGCCCAGCGTAGCCTGATATTGGCTGAATGCCTCGAAAATGGTATGGGTATGGTTGCCCAGAGGAAAACTGAAGAGGGCCCGGCTGATCACCTCCGCCGCCAACTGGATACACTCCCAGCCCATTTCCAGTTCGCCACCCTCACCCAGTCTTTCCCAACGACCCAGCATCTCCTCCACCACTTCGATCATGGTGGCCTCATAGGCGCGCATCCGCTCGGGGCCCGTGAGCATGGGGGCGATGACCCGGCGGCGGAGACGCCAATCCTCGCCCTCGCTGATGAATAACGAATTGCCAATCAGTGGCTTGAGTGAACGCCAGGTTTCGGGGCTTTTGGTATATTGGGCCGCGTCCGTCACCAGCACCTGGCGGATGTCCCTTGGGTTGTTCAACACCCAGAGGTCACGACCGGGCAGGCGCCGGTGCATGAGCAAGGAGGAAAAGGCCCCCTGATGCCAGATGGCCAGGCCATTGTCGCGGGCGGTGGTCACCCATCGCCAGGGAGTCAAGGGGTGTGGCGGACGAGGTGGCATGGCGGGGCAAGTCAAAAACATGGTCCAGATTCACTATAAAGTTGCTTGTGCGTACCAGGCCGAGCTTCTAATCTCCCCGGCCCGACCATTATCGCCTGGCTGTCACTCCTGGCCTGCACCTTGAAAGCGAGTCTGCCATGCAAACTTTGCCTTGCCATTCATGGGCCCAGTCCCCCTAATGGTCAGATCAAATTTATGGCGCTATAGCCCGCAAGGAGTTAATCATTTGGCCGCCCAACTATTCCAGGACAACCTTTCATCAGAGGGGGCAATCCCCCGGAGGCCGCCCCTGTTCCGCGCGCTCGGCAAGGAAGATCCACCACCCCTGATCCATATCCATGATGATGGCTATCGCCTGATAGCCACTCTGAAACATGACTCTTGGGCGGCAACGGCCCGCTACGAGAGCGAGAGCGGGCACTCGATTGCCTGTAAATTTAACCGGGTGAGCCCGCTGCCCCTGGGAGTGCCCGCCGCCTGGATTGGAACATTTCTCGCACGACGCGAGAAAAGGGTTTTCCGCCTGATGACAGGCCAGGCCGGATTCCCCAAATGGTCGGGACCCGTCCTGGTCAAGGGCCAGGAACTTCCCAACGCCGTTGCCCACGATTGGATTGATGGCGATCCCTTCCATCCAGCGATGTCAGTGGGTGAAGCCTTCTTCCCCACCCTGCGGGATATGTTGAAGGCACTTCATGCCCACGACATCGCCTACGTCGATATGAGCAAATGGGGCAATATCTTGGTTGGCACGGATGGACACCCCTATTTAATTGACTATCAGATCCATTTCCGACCCGCGCCCCATTGGCCACTTGGCTGGTTACTGGGGCTGGGACAAACCGCGGACCGCTACTATTTTCATCGTCATTGGCTGCGCTGCCGGCCTGACCAGATCTCCACGGACGACCGCCAGGCCTGGTCCCGCCAACCTTGGCCCGTGTGGATCGCCGAGAAAGCCGGACCGGCATTTCGGCGCCTCCGATTGTTCATCCTGGGGTTATATCGCGTTCGGGGCGATACCAGGAGACGGGAAGCCGTGCAAAAGCCCTCGGGCACCCTGGAACCTCAGCCAACAGATACCCATCAAGACGCCAAGGCGCTAACTCCTGCCAGTCGTGTCAAGGTCCCGACCTGGAAAGACCGGGCCATTATCGCCCTGGTGGCGCCTCTCGGTCGCGCCCTGATCGCCAGCCTGCGAGTCAGATTAGCTGATAGTCACCATTTCACCCAACTGATGGATGCGGGTCAGCCCCTCATATTCGTCGTCTGGCATTCCCAATTGCTGCTAGCGGTACAAACCGCCGCCGAGAAGGGTATCGTTACCCTGGCCAGTCCGACCCGAGACGGGCAGATCGGTGCCGAGGTAGCACGGCGGCTGGGCATCAAATCCGTCACGGGTGACAACCGTTACCAGTCCCTAACCGCTTTGCGATTGCTCGCCGGACATTTGCAGGAAGGCCGGTCCCTGGGACTCTTTCCCGACGGCCCAGCGGGACCGGCACGATACATGAAACTCGGACCCCTGTTCCTGGCTCGACTTGGCGGTTGCCCCTTGGTACCTGCGGCGCTTGTTGGCGCTTGGTCACTCAAGCTTTCCAGCCACTGGGACCATTTCATACTCCCCCTGCCGTTCTCCCGGGTAGAGGGGGTGATCGGCGAGCCCCTGTGGGTACCCCATGATGCCAGCCGGGGGGATTTAGAGCGCCTGGCCCGCGAGCTGGAATCGCGCATGCAAACCTTGAAGCAGCGGGCCCAGGACCTTACCGCTCGGCGTCCGGCCCTAACGTAACCGGCCTAATTCCACGCCAGCCCAGGCCCAGGAAGAGACGATAGCGCCGGATGCGGCCGGACCCTAGGTCTTGATCTAGATCGCCCAGGGGCATGACGCGATCAAAGGCCTCCAACAGCTTGTCAGGGAGCGCCGCAGTTCTCCCACAGTCAGCACCGATGATCAAAACCTCCCCCGCCGCGTCCGGCGGAGGCAGGCCCCATAACTCGTATTGACTCTCGATGATTCCTTGTTCAGAGGGCCATCGATGGACACGGGGACGATCTGGCAAGTAAAAGGCCAGTTCACTGGCATGGTAACGGTGGCCGCAAACCAATAGCCAATGCTTGCGGCCGGCTAGCTGACGCTCTCTAAGCTCCTGGATGCCTGATGCGGCCTCTTCCCAGCCCCGGAGCCGGCGCAAAAAATCCACATCCAGCCCATCTAGCCGCTGCTGTAACGGGAGCAGCGGAGAGGCATAGGTCAAGGCAGAGCCAAGCAGGGCGATGATAAGTGCCGCCCAGAGCCAGCGGTGGGAGTTGCGGGAACGGCCCCGTAGCCAGATCACGGCTTGCAACAAAGCGGCAATGAAAAATGGCGCCGGCCAATTCGGCTCAACCCGCTGGAATAGGGCCAGCGTCACGGTCCCCAGTAAGGGCAAGCCGCCGAAGATAAAGAGCAATCGCTGGGTTTGGTCCAGTAATCGGAAAGTCACTACCGAGCGCAGGATCACCACTACCACCAGGCCCCACGTCACGACACCCAGAATGGCGGCATGAGAACCAAGAAGTTCGCCCAGATGGGTCAAGGCCTTGAGGGGACTCGCCAAGGAGGGAGCGAAATGGTGGCCGGTATGCGCCAGGGTCACCCAGCCATGATCCCAGTTCCACCACAAGGTAGGCACCAGAAAGCCAAAGGCCGCCACGGCTCCGATCCACAGGGTGGGGCGCGCCAACCGGTGACGGGATTCAGGGTCCAAGGCCAGATGGATCAAGGCGAGGGGCAGGAAAACCAGCATGGTCTGCTTGGACAAGGAACCCATGCCGACACAGAGCACTATCAACCCCCCCGCGCGGCTACTGCCATCTCCCTGCAGCCAGCGATGGAAGGCGAACAGGGCCCCCGTCCAACACAGCAGCAGGGGAACGTCGATGGTCAACACCAAGCTAAGGACCGAAACGGCCGGGGCAAACGCCAACAGCAAGGTAGCCCACATGGCCGCTTGGGTATCCGCCAGTTCCCGCCCGAGCCTAAAATAGAGGGCAAGACCAAGGGCGACCAGGAGGGTGGCGGAGGCACGAATCCCGAAGGTGCTGTCGAAACCGGCCAGGCCCAGCGTGGCCATGATCCAGCCAATCAGCGGTGGCTTACTGAAATAGCCCCAATCCGGCTGACGTCCCCAGTCCCAGTAATAGGTCTCATCGCCGGACAGATCGAGGGGTAACCAGAAGGCGTAGACCAACCGCAGCAGGGTCAGGACTCCCAGGAGCCACCAGAAAAGACATTGAGGCGCGCGATAGCACCTCGGCGCCTGCTCCATATATCGGCGTAATCCTGGGAAACGCGGTGACACCCTACCGGTCTAGGGCAAGCCAGACTTTCTGCGCCGTGGATAGGTGAGGAGCTGGAAGGCCGCCGCCTGGCCAATGGGAAGATAGATAAGCCGGGCCAAGGCATCTTGGCGCAGGTCGATCCAGCCGTGATAGACAAGATCGAAAGCCAAAACGATCAACAGATAAGTTATCAGCATCAGCAGCCATAACTTAAGGAAGACAACGATCTCCTTTCGGAAGAGACTCAAGGAAATTTACCTCGTGGATACAATCCTATATCCGGCACGGCCAAGCCCCACGGAAGGCCTAGGGCCAAGGGCCAAGGGCAGTGTGCCGGTAGGGGAAAAGGGAGTGCTAAAGCCTTGGTCGTCAGGCGCGAAGATTGAAATCGTCGCCGAAGCCGCCTTTTCGCAGCAATCTCATTCCAGCAAACATCAGGAGTAAGGTCATGGCAGCGTAACCCCAGAAGGTTGCAGTGGGGATACTGGCATTGATGGCGCAGGGTCCAGGGGCTTGGGCATTGGTCTTACCGTCAACTTCAACGGCCAACTCACCGCAAGAAATCGATATTTTATTGCGACTTACGGGAGTAAAAAAATTCAGGGGTCCCCAATAGTGGTAGTTAGTCCACTCAGAATTAATCCGTAATGGCCAATAGCCACTTTCTTCTGTGATCGGGAAGTCTATAATCAATGTTGGTATCGCGCCCCTGCGTGCGTATGCACCCATTTGCACGACTAATTTTTCCGCCTGTTCACCACCGCCGTTGTCAACCAGAGTGCCACATGCCGTCCCCCAACTGTTGGTAAAAACCCCATGATTGAATCCAGGATTGCCGTTAAGCTTTGAAAAAGTCAAGCCAAATCCCGGCAACTGCAAAACATTTGTATCCTTATTCACGACAACAGTGCTGGCACCACTTTGGGCGCCAGGTTGGTTGGGAGCAAAGTACGCAAGCTGTTTGTTGGCATCATCATAATTGAGAGTATAGAGGGAATCACCAACATGTGGAGGAGGGGTGGTGTAATAGCTCGCAACGACACCATCTTGACCAGATATGGTGCAAGGGACTGGAGCAGAGTTAACAATACTAGAACCCGCGGCGAGCATGGCAACCGTAGCGTACTTGACATAGAAAGATGTCGTGGCCTTCATTAGTTGATCCCCTTAGGTTAATTAATTTTCGATTTTGGTCCGCCTACTTCGCCTTCCGCAAGAGTATTGCAGACCACCAAGACACCACGAGACCTAGGTTCAGACAACACTCCAAACCCTTTGAAAAAATTAATCTTCAATAAGGAAGATAATGCATCATCTTTATGAACCCAGCATCGCCAGACATTAGACACATGCAAAAAGGAATGTTGCCGACTTACGCCAAAGCTCGAGAAATGACCGGAGCCATTGATTTATAAGCCTCTTCCGACTGACATCTCAAGAGCATGGGAACATTTTTCAACAAAGATTAGCATACAAGCCTGGATCCGTGCCTACTTTTTTTAACAAAGATCAGGCTGATCCAACCCTTTGAATATCCATATAATACAATGATCTTGTGCTGCCACCCCATTCCCGCCGTTCCACTTGAGTCGCATGGATGTCAGGGAGTGATGCCTGCGGGCGACCCGCAAATTGGTCTGGCGATTAATGAACCCATGGAAATCCTCCGCAAAGACCACCTTTTTCTGAGTGTCGCTGGGGGGGGCAGGCACCTGACCGGGTAATAGGTCACAAGCAGCCTTGTCAGTTCCTCACGGGGCAGATAAAATCTTTACTCTTACTTGCATTTAGGGGGGCTTATATCTCCTGATTATTCTACTGCCAGAATCACGTTATTATAAGTATCTTACCATTTACGCACAAATCATGAAATTCAAGCATCATGATTGCAATATGTGAAAAAATCCCTGCAAGAGAATAAATATATGCTTGAAGACCATCATGATTCATTCAAATACTTGTCCAACGAAAGTTTATGCCCGGATTTCACGAAGAGGACGGAAATTGATCTGGAACGCTCCTGCGCAATTAATTTTTTCCCTGAGAACCGGTTTCTTCCTCCGAGCAAATTTGAAAATAATTATCAGGAAAAGGTGGCTAGTGGTTATCGAAAAATGCGGCGCCGCCGGGTTGTTATTGCTGGTCTGGCACGAAATCTTTCAGCAATTCTGCCCTCAAGCATCGCCAGGATCGAGAAACTAGGATCCATGTTTCGTGATTACCGAGTCGTAATATACGAGAATGACTCCCAAGACGATACCAGGAATCAACTGCGTCAATGGAGTTTATCCAATCGGAAAATAAAGTTGCTCAGCGAAACCCTCGGAGATCCTTTAAACCAGCCTATTCGCTGTCCCCAGCGGGGTGAGCGAATGGCTCGTTATCGGAATCAATATCTAGATTACATCGCCGAGAATTATTACTATTTCGACGAAGTCATTGTCGCTGATCTGGATTTGGCCGGGGGCTGGAGCTACGATGGAATTGCTAATACCCATGGACATGCCAACTGGGATTTTGTTGGCTCCTACGGCATAATATATCGGCGAAATGGGTGGGACATAAATCACTTTGTCCAATATGATGCCTGGGCTTTCCGGTTAAACGACGGATTCAAGCCCTTGAGCACGGAGGAGGTCAATAATACCCACTGGCCGCGTGGAGCTCCCCTTGTCCCGGTAACCTCCTGCTTTGGCGGCTTGGGCATTTATCGTACCCCAGCGCTACTTACCGCACGCTATCACGGCGGCGATTGCGAACACATCGCTCTCCACCATGGCATGCGAACAAATGGTTTCCTGCGGCTTTTCATTAATCCAAGCCAAATCACCCTTTACGGCCGCCGCTTACGCAAATATGACAAATCCATTGCCCGCATTCAGCGAGCACTGGCACTACTTCGATTTTCTGCTGCCCCAATTTGGCTGTAAAAAAGCCATTCATATTTTAATATCAGACTACACGAAAAATTCAACAAAAGAGTCGGGAACCATAAATGCAGCATTTAGAAGCGGAATCAGAATATCTCAATCAGAATAATCGAATACAGTTAGCGATCGATTACATAGATCACGAAATCAAGAAGAGCGATTTATTCACTAATGCCGTAGAGCACATAACTAAAATTAAAATCCATACCAGCCAGAAGCATGCGGAAGTTTTCCATGAATTAATTACTATGCTGAACGAAAATCATCATAAGTCAAAAAAGCAGTTACTAAAGAAACAGCCGCGCTCCATCTGGATGTTGTTTCATGCCATTTCATGCGGAATATACAGAAAAGATCTTTTTCGTTGCGTCTGCCACCCCCGTATGGAATGGTTTAGAGAAAAAAGATACCCCAAGGAGATGCTTTTTGAGAGCAAAATCGGAGCGTTATCGAAATGCAAAAATAAATTCGTTCCCATGGATGCCGCGTTACAAATATTAATGAAAATCGAGCACAAGTTCCTACAAGATTCAATTGAATTCTATGACTACTTTAGCAATAGCAACCGAAGCGAAGATCCATTAATCGGCAAGGAACAATCTGACGGTCGGGTACTAATCAGTGATGGTAACGGAAGGCTGTTCAGGATTTGTTGTGAAATCGCTCAGGGAAAATCCTCCATGGAACGGAAAATCGACGTCTGGACCGGAAAACGAAGATGTGGGTCAAACCGGGAATTAGGCATGTACAATGAATATCGTAAAACGATTTTCACGACAAAAAATCAACAAAAAAATCGTTTTTTTTGGTTTCTATAATACAGGTCAATTCAGACCGGCGATGTAGTTGCTCGGCAACATCCCTACCAGCATTCGTGACCAACCATGACATATAACCTCATCCCACCGCGATACCTAGTCTCCGGCCAGGTGATACTCTCACCAAAGGCGGTCATGACCCTGACGCTATGCCGAAGAGTTTGGCGAAATGACCACCGGAACGAGCGAGCTGGGCGTAAGTGCCTTGTTCCACGATTTTTCCTTCCTCCATAACGGCGACCTGGTCCGCTACCGCCAGTGGGCCAAGCCGGTGGGATACCAGCAAAATGGCGCATAACGGATTGAGCTTACGTAGATTTTCCAGAACCAGCCGCTCGGTGATGGGGTCCAGGGCCGAGGTGGCCTCGTCCAGCACCAGCAATGGGGCACCTTTGACCAGCGCCCTCGCGATGGCAATGCGTTGGCGTTGCCCACCTGATAACCGGACCCCCTTCTCCCCTACTTGGGTCTGATAGCCATCGGGCAAGGTCTGAATAAAGGCGTTAAGCATCGCCGCCTCCCCGGCGGCAGCTAACCAGCTCTCGTCCACTCCGTCCCGCCCAAGGCGGATATTATCCGCAATGCTGGCATCAAATAAGAATACGTCCTGGCCCACATAGGCATATACGGAGTTTAACAAGGCCGATGGAAGCTCACGAATATCTTTACTACCCAGAGTGATGCGACCGTCCCACGGGTCATGAAATCGAAAGAGCAGGTCGACCAGCGTGGACTTACCGCTGCCAGTGGGGCCGCACAGGGCCGTGATACACCCGGGCCCGAGGGTCAGATTCAGACCCTTGATAACCGGTGCCTCGCCCACTTGGTAGCCGAAGCTCACATCCTCTATCTTAATGGTGGCGGGCCCCTCCGGTTGGCAATGGGCGATGCCAAGGGGTTCGGCCACGGCGGCCTGGCGGTCCATGAAGCCGTAGAAGCTCTCTATTAACACCAAATGTTGTTCCAGTTGCAGCTTGAGGTGGGACAGGCGCCGGGCAGGATCATAGGCCAGCAGCAAGGCTGTAATAAAGGCCATGAACTCACCTGGGCTAGCGCCAGTGGCGATGGCCATACTGCCTGCGTAATAGATGACGCCGGCAATAGCCAGCCCACCCAAAGTCTCGGACAAGGGCGCGGGAAGAGCGCTGATGCCTAGGATGCGATTCTTTCGGAGTTCCGACTGCCCCACCACCCTATCGAAAGCCTGCTGCAGTTTGTGGCTGAGATTAAAAGCCTTGACTGAGCGGATACCCTGGGCGGTTTCCTGGACCTGGGCGATCAGACTCACATCGGCGTCATATTCCTGGCGCACCATTCCCCCTATCCTGGAAGCGAGCAGCCTAACGAAAAGGATAACGATCAGTGCGCTGGGCAAGGCCAGGGTGAACAGCAAGGGCTGCTGGCTCAACATCACCAGTACCAGGCCAACCAGGGTGAGCAGATCTCGGGTCATACCGGTGACAACCAGTTCGATAGCCCCTTTGACAGCGTCGATCTGTCGCACCAGCCGGGCGATGAGGCTAGAGGAATTTCCCTCCAGGAAAAACATCAGTTCTTGGCAAAGCAGTTGAGAGTAGAAGCGGCGGCGCAGCGAAGCTGTGATGGCATTACCGATCCGACCCAGCTGGAATCGGGCGCCATACTCACCCAACCCTTTCAACGTAAAGACACCTGCCACTGCCACGGACAGCATCCAAAGCAGATCCGCGTTTTTGGCGACGAATATCTCGTTCACCACATCCCGCATCAGCCAGGCGCTGGTGGCTGTCGCCCCCGCCGCCAAGCCCATGCATAGAGCCGCAACAAGGTAGGACCGGCCAAGCGGTCGGGCCTCTTCCCGCACCACCCTCCACAGCAGTGAATAGCGGGGCGGGCTGGGTAGGCGCAAGCCATTAAAGATTCTCATGAGGTAACACGCTGCGGCCATTCAGCAGACCAAGGATCGCCTGCCCGTAGCCACCGGCCCCTTCGCCTTCCTTTACCGCACATTCATAAGCCTTACGTCCCAGGTCACTCGCCATGACGGGGTTACCCAACAATTCCGTCAACCTGAGGGGGATCTCTTCCCGGTCCCGTGCCAGGTATAAGGCATCCTGACTTAAAAACCGCTCAGCCAGATTCGCGAAATGATCCAGATGTGGCCCGACCAGAATCGGACGGGCAAACCAGGCGGGCTCCAGAAAGTTATGTCCTCCGAAATTACCCAGGCTACCTCCCATCACCACCACTTCGGCCCCGGAATAAAAGGGGGCTAATTCCCCCATACGATCCAGAATAAGGACATCCCAGGCCTCGCGTTGCCAATTGTCCAGAGATAGCCGGGAGCAGCGCAATCCCGCACTTTGGGCATACTTAGTCAGGCGCGCGGCATGGTGAACGTGCCGGGGCGCCAGAACCAGGCAAGTACCTGGGAAAGCATCACGCAGACCCGGCAAAAGATCCATAAGCCAAGCTTCCTCGGGGGGATGAGTACTGCCCGCCACGATGAGTCGGGGAGGATGACCATTAGCCTCCCAAGCCAGGACGGGAGCCCGGACCGACAGTGGACGCATGGCGGACTTGGCGTTGCCGAGGATAGTAATCCGCCGTGGATCGGCCCCAATATCAAGAAAGCGATGACGTTCTTCCTCGTCCTGCAAGCCGAGCCATCGGGGACAGCCTAACACTTGAGACATAAAACCCCGGATCAGGCGGTACTTCCAGAGATCTCTGGGATAGAGTCGGCCATTGACCAGGGCTAACGCGACACCATGGTGCCGGCAGGCGTTAAACAGATTTGGCCATAATTCCGTCTCCACCACAATGAGTGCTTGTGGGGAAAGCTGTTTCACCCAGCCATTGATCGCCCCCCATCTGTCCCAGGGCAGCCAGGAAACACCGCGAATGCAGGGCAGTTCTGCTCGCAATGTACGAGCCATGTCAAAACCCACGGCGTTGCCGGTTGTCAACCAGATGCGAAGGTCTGGCCGCAAAGACTGAAGTTGATGAATAATGGCTCCCGCCGCCACCATCTCTCCAGCGGAAACAGCGTGAATTATCAGGTCAAGAGACTGCGGCAATTCTACCGGGGGTGCACCCAAAAGCTGGCTGAGGGCTTGGTGATCCTCACAGCCTTTAAAACGGCGAAGCCAGTGATAAGGCACGAGTAGGCAGGTTACCGCCAGGCTCATGGCCAGGGAGTACAGTCCCAGCTTCCACCGAAGGGGATCACCACGAGAGGCGGTAATCTGTTCATTCATACTTTAAGGCCTGGATAGAGATTAGGCTCCCCGGGGGGGCGCCTTTTCCACCGGGGATGCAGCCAAAAATAGGCCGACTTGTGGTCCCGGATAATCCCCTCGAAGTGTTTGTGCACCGCCCGCAGGGCTTCATCACCGTCTTTGGGTAAGGATTTTAGCCACTTCATATGAACTTGATGCTTGGAGCCGAAGCGCAGACTATGTACCGCCAACACCTCGGCACCAGTACCTCGGCGAAATCGGATCAAGCCTTGCATGGTCGAGGCAGGGACACCAAAGAAGGGGGCGAAGCGACCATCGATTTGGGCATTAATATCCACCATAAGCGCCAGAGTTTCGCCACGTCTAAGGGCGGCCAGACTGGCCGCCGCTGATCTTCCACGCGGAATCACCTGAATGCCCCAGCGTCCGAAGGCGCGATTCATGAGTCTATCCAACAGGGAATTATCGAGAGGACGTACAATTACGTTTACCTTGTAGCCCTCCATGGCTGCGCATATCACCGGCCAGTACCAGTTGCCCAAATGAAAGGAGACCACGATAACCCCACGGCCCATGGCTACGGCGGCTTGATAGTCATCATAGCCCATAGGTGGCAAGGTGTACCGGATGACCTGCTCTCGGCTCATGCGGAAAAGACGAATGAACTCGAAGAAGGTTTGGAGAGTATTACCGAAGACCGACTTGATACAAGCGGCGGCATCGCTATCGTTCAATTTTGTGCCAAAGGCGATACTCAGGTTTACGCGGGCTATTTTACGATAATTGGGCATCAACCAATACAGTAAATTCCCGAGGTGGCGCCCCATCATCAAACCCGCCGGGTAAGGAATGATAAATATTAGGGGCAGTAGTGCTGCAAGCGGAACAAACTCCAACCAAGTAATCCACTTCGTTTTTTGCATACTATAGACCATCAACTTATGAAAGAGAGAACCATTAGGGATATAGTTTATAATTTTGACATTCGTTCACGAATTTCTGAATAGACTTTTTCAACACTTAATTTGACCATACAATTATGATGACCATGGGGGCAATGACTTTTCCAGCAAGCGCGGCAAGATAAATCCTCCCCCATGACGGATTCTGATACGTTATAGGTTGTTGTCCAAGAATAATCAGTGGGACCAAAGAGGGTTACTACGGGTTTATTGAAGGCAAGAGCAATATGACGTGGTCCACTATCGGTTGTTACTACCAAGCTGGCGTGAGCAAGCACGGATTTGCTCAAACCGATCGGTAAATTATTCATGATCCCCATCGACTGGACTTTAGGGTTATTAAGTATATAGGCTATAGCGTTTGCCTCATTGCGTTCGCCGGGTCCACAATGTAGAATTACTTGATAATTATCATTTGCCAGCAACCGTGACAAATTACAAACATAAGCCTCAGGCCAGCGTTTCGAATCGCCAAAAGCTCCACTATTATTAATAACAATGGTATGACGTTCAGGCGAAAATTTCATATGAACAAAAAGCTTGCGGTGAAGAAGCAAATCCCTGGTTGTCAACGCCAACTCCATGCCTTTGTCTTCCGACCCGCAACCCAAATAACTCGCTATATGCAGGTAGTAATCAATTGTGGAAATGGGCTCCCAATTTCTGCCAATACGGGGTGCGGCTAATCGGTTTGTAAGTAGCCAACTACGACAATCTCGCCCATATCCGATTCTTTTATGAAAACCTGCCACCCAGGCAATAAAGGCCGATTCGAATGAATTTGGAAACAAGATAGCCGTATCAAAGGATTCCTTTCGTAAGCGCTTGATGATTCCAAGCCGGACATGCAAGTCAGATTTGCCAAAGGGAGGAAATATTAAAAAATCATCCAACCACTGAGTCCCTTCGAGCAAAGATCCTATAACGGGTTTGCAAATTCCCACCAGTCGAACCCCCTGATCGAAACCTTGGCGGAATGACCGCAATGCTGGAGTAGCCATCACGGCATCGCCAACCCAATTTGGAAGAAAAATGGCTACATCTCTCATAGATTTTCTCATCACCATTTTGAAGTAAAGTTATGCTAGGGTTTTGGCTAAAATATCTCCACGAACAATCTACACTGATTTACCGTGACTTATTAATTCTCGCATCTAAAATTAGGTTAACAACACCAGACCTTTTAAGGTGCCGTTACGTGTCCGGTTTAAAGTAACTGATTTCAAGAAGGGGCCGCTCTGAGTACACTAGGGATTTGTAGCAGCGACCCGCAAACCGGTCGCTTCAGCCAATTGATTTAAAAAGTTGCATTTGCGCATCTTGAAAGGGTTGACCTAATGCCGAAAATATCATGGTAGCAAACTTTGCCGAGCAATCCTAGTGATAAGGGCGCTACCAAAGCCGATCACCTTCATTACTTTTACAATATATAGATTACTTGGTGACAAACTTAATGCCATCACTTTTATTTATTACTTTACTGTGCATCGGGCTCTATCTCCCCGGAATAGTCACTCTACCCCCAACCGACCGTGATGAATCCAGATTTTCGCAAGCTTCACGACAAATGATTGAAACTGGAGATTATGTTCGCATCAAATTTCAGGAAGAACCTCGACATAAGAAACCCGTCGGCATTCATTGGCTACAGGCCGCTTCTGTCAAGGCTTTTGGATCAGATATCATCAATCACATCTGGCTGTATAGAATCCCATCATTCCTGGGAGGTCTATTCACGTCATTGTTTGTATTTATTTTTGGCCGGCGACTATTCGACCCGTCCACAGCTCTGCTAGCCGCAGTCCTGACTGCCTGCTCCCTCCTGCTTGTCACCGAAGCACACCTAGCAACTACCGACGCCTTATTACTAGCCAGTGTGGTAGCCGCACAGGGTTCACTTGCGCTTATCTATATACATCCACGCTCAGTAGCCGATGCCGGATACCTACTCCCGGCGATCTTTTGGATGTCATTAGGATTTGCTGTTCTGCTCAAAGGCCCTATCGTTCCTGTTATATGCTTTCTGACAATAATAGCCCTTTCCCTAGCCGACCGACGCTTCTCATGGCTGCAGTCGCTCCGCCCCTTGCCTGGCTTGATTCTGCTTACCCTCATCATCTGTCCTTGGAGCATAGCTATTTATAATGCCACTGGTGGTACCTATTTTTCCCAGGCAGTCGGAGAGGACCTCCTACCAAAATTATTTTCTGGCGTTGAATCTCATGGGGGTATTCCTGGGTATTTCTTGCTTCTCATGCTGATCACCTTCTGGCCAGGTTCCATCTATACCGGTCTTGCACTCATCCACGCCTGGTCGAAACGCCATGAACCAGTCACACGTTTCTGTTTGGCGTGGTTGATTCCCACTTGGATCTTATTTGAACTAATCCCAACCAAACTTCCGCACTACATTCTCCCCACCTACCCAGCTCTTGCCCTGATTACTGCCAACGCACTATTCGCATTACAAAATGGCCAGATCAATTGGCATCGTTTCTGGCCACGTCGTTTAGCCATGCTGCTTTGGTCTCTGACAAGCGTGGGCAGCGCAATCCTAGTCCTCCTGCTCCCTTGGAGCATGGAAAAGCGAATAGATGCTATTAGCGTGGCTGTGGCATTTTTAGCACTTTTAATGCTTTATCCCACCTTAAGACTTACTCAACGGAATCAAGTCATCGCATCCATCGGCACAGCTTGTCTCGGCGCATTGCTAGTCCTAGGACCTACCCTGCAATGGGTTCTTCCCGGCATAAATGCCTTATGGCTAAGCCGTGGAGCTGCAAACATCATTGAGGCGCATACCATATCCAGCGGTTTCCAATCCGTTCCTCTCGTCGCAGTGGGTTACCAAGAGCCTAGTCTTGTATTCATGACTCAAACAACAATAAAGCTGACTTCCGCGGACGCAGCAGCCGATTTTCTAAGGGATCGGGGTGCAAGCATTGCCATTATCGATAGCATATCCGATGAAGCATTTCGGCAAGCCACGAACTTACGTCAATTGAGGACTCAATTAATTGGAGGGGTTCACGGTTACCACTATACTAAAGGTCGATGGACTAGTTTGCGTCTATATTCAACAGCATCAAATAATTAACTTGCTTGCGCGCGAATATTCTTCCTAGTTCCATCGCCCAATGGATCGATAGATTCCGTGGTAACTTTTCTTGGCCGCAGCGGCATACCAAGCAAGACGCGCAGCCATGGCCAGGGCTGCACCAGAAAGGTGTAAAGTGCCTGGGTTAGCCCTAAGGACAGCAGAGCAATCAGGGCAAAGGACGCCCAAGGTCCGATGGGCAGCGTGAGCACCCAAACTCCGACCAGAATCAGAATCGGGTGATGCAATACATAGAGGGCGATACTGGCATCAGCCAAAGTCAACAAGCGTGGTGTAGATGGCACCCGATGACGAAGTACTCCATAGAGTCCCGCCACACACCCCCAGGCAGCTAGTGGCCGCAGGGCTAGACGGAATTCCAGGGGACCGACCTGTAGTGCAACTACAATCCCCGCGGCGATTCCGGCTAATCCCAAAAGAGGACCATATCTTGCCAAAGCCAGGTCACAGCCAGGATGCCGGGCGGTCAAGGTACCAATAACAAAAAATTGCATATAGTTCAGATGACCGGCCCAATCCCGGTAGAGATTTGGATAGTCGCCGAACAGAGGACGTAGGGCCACTTCCGTGATGGTCAAACCAACAAGGGGTACCAACAACCAGCCACAACCCAATATCTGTCTCGGCGGGGCGTCAATGATGCGCAGCAGTAACGGGAGCAAAAGGACGCTGTACAGCAGCAAATAGATCAGGAACCAAAGATGACTCCAGTTAAATCGGCGCAGGTTGGAGAAATAATGTAGGAAATGCTCCCAAAATGTTTCCTGAAACCAGGCCCCGGTAGCCGGCCCACAGGGCTTGAGGTCTAATCCATGACTTAGTTCAAGGTACTTAATGAGAGGGGCTGCCACTAATATCCCCACTACCAAAGGCGGCAGCAGACGCCGAAACCGGGAATGGAGAAAGGTCGTCAATTCGCGGTGTGCCAGCATCCTTGCCGCAGACCAACCCGCTACGAAAAAAAAGAGCGGCATTCGCCAGGTATGCAGAAAGGCCGTTAGCCAACCAATCTCGGTGACCGACGAGAAGGCCTTGAGGTGATAGACCTGGTCATCGAAGATTCTACCGGCATGAAACGGAAACTGAAGGTAGCAAGCGAGTACCCGGAGCGCGTCGATATCGTATCGGCGGGTATTCATAGCTAAGGCAGTCGGGGCGGGTTCCAAGGCTTCACCGAAGAAGTCAGTTCATATCGCATTGGGGAAAATCCTAGGGTTTCCACGTCTCCGAGTCGAATCTCGCAAATACTTTAAATCGCAAAAGGGAAACATTAATCCATACCCCGTGATTTTTTATTTATTTGAGTGGCTTTAATTTGATATGAAATACTCCGTTTCTGGAGCCACCAGACTCCAAGGGTATCCAACAAGCCGACCCAGAGGCGGTTACCAATACCGTATTTTGTCATGCCATGCATTCTAGGTCGATGATTAACCGGTAGGTCCACAACTCTGAATCCATTCATCGCCACAAGGGTAGCCAGAAAGCGATGCAGCCCAGCAAATCTAGGTAGGTATTCCACACATTCTCTTTTGAACACCCGTGTCGCGCAACCTACATCCCGCACACTATTCCCGGTTATTGCTATTCTGAAACGGTTACCTATCCTTGAAGAAAACTTCCTGACGACACCGTCCCGCCTTCGCTCCCTGTAACCGTGAGCCATATCGGCCATACCCGACAGGACAAATTTGGCAAGAATAGGAATATCGTTAGGATCGTTCTGCCCGTCGCCATCCAGAGTAGCAATGAGCCACCCCCTTGCTTGCCTGAAGCCCTCCCAGTAAGCTGCCGCCTTTCCAGAATTTTCCTCAAACTTGACGAGTCGATGGCATTTATCGGACATCACAATCTTCTCGAGAATCGCAGAACTTTGATCACTTGAGCCATCATCAATCCATACGCACTCCCATCTACGGTAGTAGCAGTTCATTGCCCTAGTCAACTCGCTGGCGACGATTGGGATATTCTCTGCTTCATTGTTGATGGGAATTACGATGGATATTTCCAAATCAGTTATAAGAAGGGTTTGCAAAGGGCTTACAGTAGCATTAACATTCATAGCATCTCGATAACAACACAGGATTTAATATAAATCAGCGTATCCTGGGTTTTATTTCAAGAAACCTTGACTCTGTAGAATAACCCTCTTTTTTGAAGCCACCATACTCCGAGAATATCAAATACAACAATCCAAATCCTGTTACCTATTCCGTACTTACTTTTTCCATGGACTCTTGGCCGGTGGGTAACCGGTATGTCGACAAGCAGGTAACCGTTCATCATCACAAGCCTTGCCATGAACCGGTGAAGCCCGGAGAACCTTGGTAAGTATGCCACGCATTCCCGCTTGAATACACGAGTCGCACAGCCCACGTCCCGCACTCCGACGCCAGTCACCGCGTTCATCAAACCACAACCGATTTTTGATGAGAGAATTCTCACGAATGAGTCCCGCCGATTTTTCCTGTAACCATGCGCCATATCCGCAACACCCGAAATGACCAATCTGGCGAGTCGAGGAATATCCGCAGGGTCATTTTGCCCATCTCCATCCATAGTGGCGATTAGTATCCCATTCGCTCGCCTGAATGCCTCCCAGTAAGCCGCGGATTGTCCCGCCGCCTCCTCAAATCTGACGATTCGATGATGCGCATCGTTTTCCGCGATATCATCAAGTATTTTTGGGGTTAAGTCGTCAGAAGCATCGTCCACCCATATGCACTCCCAGGTCCCAAAGAAACTCATTTCCCTAGTCAACTCCTCGACCAGAGGCTTAATATTTCCAGCTTCGTTTTTGACAGGAATAACGATGGATATTTCTACCATGACAACAATGATATCTCCGGAGAATGTAAATGGAGCCATTGCTAATGCGGACCCGGTCCGGGTGCTCATCGTACGCTTGAGTGCCATCGGCGATACGGCTCTCACTCTGCCGCTTGCCTATCTTTTAAAGCAGCGACTCCCCCATTTACATCTCGGCTGGGTGGTCGGCGAGCAAGCCTATCAACTGTTACAAGGGTTGGAATGCATCGACAAGTTACATATTTTGCCTCAATCCGGGGCTGGGGTGGCAAACCTATGGCAACTCGTGCGGGAGATCCGCAGTCAAGGGTATCATTTCGCATTGGATCCGCAGGGTATTTCACGCAGTGCCTTATTACCCTGGCTTGCGGGTATACCTCATAGAATTGGTATGGTCCCTGGTAAAATGGAGAGCCGGGAATTAGCACCTCTATTCTTGAATCATTTTATTCAGATCCCTCCCAGCATCAAACATATTACTGACCGCACCTTGTACCTAAGCACCCCGCTCGGTATTGATAATTTTGTAAAGCCTCCTTCCCCCCTTTTTCTTGAACCAGGGGCGGTAAATCGGATTCGACACTGGTGGCGGCAAGAAGGGCTGAAATCCAGCACCCTAATCATAAGTATTGGGGCTGGCTGGCCTACTAAGGTGTGGCCAGCCGAACGGGTAAAGTACCTGATCGAGGCCGCGGCGGAATCCGGAATAAGCACTGTCCTTCTTTGGGGACCCGCGGAACGCCATCTTATCGATGCGTGGCGAAAGCTGTTTCGGAACACGGCGACCTTGGCTCCACCCACGCATATCCAGGAAATGATCGCTTTGCTAAACATGGCACTAGGCTACGCGGGACCTGATACTGCCGCCCTGCATTTGGCCTGGTTGCTTGGCAAGCCCACCTTTAGTTGGTTTGGTGCCAGCGATCCCGATCGCTGCGCGCCACAAGGACCTAATCAGGTCCATGTGGCCTGTGGCCCTCATAACTGGGGCCGCACTGGCCTGCTGGGCAATCCGCTTAGGAAATTGACAGTGGAACGGGTCTTGCCATTATTTACATCCTGGTTAAGCGGGCTTCATGGCAATCAGGATACCAATCAGACCTTCAATTAAAACCTAATTTTTTAAAATATATCAAATTCAATCTCACCTAAAAACCCGAGCTTGCAGGTGTTTTATGCCACCTACCAGGGCTTCTGATCTTTACACATGCTTATGTCCGCAGCCGGCCATGTATAGCGAAGCGCATCCCGGTCATCTTCGCCAGGGGGCGATCGGGCGGACGTTTGGCTTCGCCCTGGGGCCATGGCTCCCTGTGGCTGCTCAAGATGCTCGGGGACTACCAGGACGCGCAACTAGAGCGCGCCCGGCAGGCGGCCTGCTTCGTCGCCTTCGTGCGCGACAGCAACCCCGACAGCCCGGGACCGACCGCCGCCCCCGGCGAGGAGCTGGGCGACATCCTCAAGCCCGGCCTTATCGAAATGCTGCCCCCGGGCAAGGACATCTCCTTTGCCAACCAACCGCCCCCGTCCCAGGACAACAGCTTCTGGCCGAATATCCTGCCCGCGGTGCCCGCCGATTACTGGTGCGCCCGCGGTCAGGATGAGAATTTCATCAAAAAGATGAAGAACGACTTGGCCAGTGATCGGTACAAGTTCAGACCCCCTCTTAAAAACAGCCGATTGAGGGGACATCCTGGAGCCAGTGTGGGAAGATAGGCCC
>ERZ1645192.673-NODE-673-length-28429-cov-17.716889_pt1 | contig 28429 bp, 23 predicted proteins | sample MGYA00575354_ERZ1645192 | MGnify/ENA primary metagenome ERZ1645192 (study PRJEB40844, sample SAMN11349763) | freshwater sediment metagenome | isolation source: river sediment | host: Sediment | place: India: Faizupur Khadar , New Delhi | collected 2017-02-21 ... | reverse complement strand
ACCAGATCGTTGATGGTACATTGCAGTTTCCCGGCCATTTTCTCCACGACGTGGTATGATTCGGGGTGAACTGCACTCCTGTCCAGTGGATTCCCTGCGTCATTGATACGCATGAATCCGGCGGCTTGTTCAAACGCTTTGTCACCGAAACGGGTAACCTTTCGGAATTGGTTACGATTGATAAAAGGACCGTTTTCATTTCTCCAGGCAACGATGTTTTTGGCCAGGGCCGGGCCCAGACCCGAAACACAAGTCAGCAACTCTTCGCTGGCAGTATTCACTTCTACGCCGACACTGTTAACGCAACTGATCACCGTGTCCTGCAAACTTTTTTGTAAAGCATTCTGATCCACATCATGTTGATACTGACCAACACCGATCGATTTGGGCTCGATTTTCACCAATTCTGCAAGGGGATCCATCAGCCGGCGTCCGATGGAAACGGCGCCTCTCACGGTCACATCGTAATCGGGGAACTCCTTGCGGGCGACAGCAGAGGCGGAATAGACCGAGGCGCCGCTTTCGTTGACTACCAGCGCTATAATTTCGCGATCGAAAGGAATGGAGCGGATCAGTCGTTCTGTTTCCCGGCCGGCTGTTCCGTTGCCAATGGCAATGGCCTCTGTTTTATACGCATTGACAAGGCTTTTAATTTTGTGAATGGCCTCTTTGACTTCATTTTGCGGGGGATGGGGGTAGATGGTCTCGTTGTGAAGGAGTTTTCCCTGGCGGTCGAGACAAACCACTTTGCAACCCGTTCGAAAGCCGGGGTCAATGGCTAAAACATTTTTGCGTCCGAGTGGGGGCGCCAACAAAAGTTGACGCAGGTTGGCGGTAAAAACCCGGATGGCTTCCGTATCTGCCTTTTCTTTCGCCCATTGTCGCATCTCTGTTTCCATGGAGGGGAAAAGCAGTCTTTTACAACTGTCGGTTATGGCTTTTTTTACCAGATCAGAAGAGGCATTGTTCCCTCTTACAAAAATCCTTTCCAGTATTTCCTGCGCCTGTTCATCCTCCACATCGACCGTAAGGCGGAGGAATCCCTCATTTTCACCCCGGAACATGGCCAGCAGGCGGTGCGACGGAGCCCGGGTCAATGGTTCGTGATAATCAAAGTACATTTCATAGTTGATTCCATCCTGTTCTTTGCCTTTGACAACGCGGGCTGCAATGCGAGAATCGCGCTGGTAGAGCGATCGGATCCGTTTCCGGGAGGAGCTGTCTTCGTTGATCTTCTCTGCAATAATGTCGCTGGCTCCCTGTAACGCTTCTTCAACACAATCAACTCCTTTTTCCGGGTCGATAAAGGTCTCAGCCCGTATTTCGATATCATCAAATTTTTGTACCAGAATCAGGTCGGCCAGAGGTTCCAATCCCTTTTCCCGGGCAATGGAGGCGCGGGTTTTGCGTTTTGGGCGATAGGGCAGGTAAATATCCTCCAGTTCTGCCATGGTGACTGATTCCCTGACTGCTTTTTCCAGTTCAGGGGTTAGTTTTTCCTGTTCGGTCAGGGATTTGAGGATCGCAGTCCTGCGGGCATCCAGTTCTTTGAGTTGGTTCAGGCGGTCTCTTACTTTTCCAATATCGACTTCATCGAGAGAACCCGTCATCTCTTTCCGATAGCGGGCAATGAAAGGGATCGTCGCACCGCTCTCCAACAAGTTGATTGTATTTTGAATAAACCCGGGGGCAATCCTGAGTTCTGCCGATAAAATGGCTACATAGGATTCAAACATAATTCTGTTTATGAATGGTTAAACAAACGAAAAGGGTTACCAGCCGGAAGCAAGGAGGTCAATAATATGGATCGTTTGGATCGGGAGGTGATGTTTCTCAATATATCCTTGCTGATGCATCAGGCAGGAGGAATCGGTCGAAACGATGTATTCGGCACCTGTGGCGAGGGCGTTTTTAACCTTTTGTTCTGCCATAGCGGTGGAAACGGGTTCAAATTTTGCCGAGAAGGTGCCTCCAAAGCCACAGCAAACATCATTGTCTTTCATCTCGCGCAATTCCAATCCCCTCACCTGACGGAGCAGGCGTCGTGGTTCATCTTTCAATTGGTATTCCCGGAGGGCAGCGCAGGAATCATGGTAGGTCACCACGTGAGGGAAAGAAGCGCCGGTATCTTCAATTTTAAGCACGTTGACCAGAAAATCGGTGAATTCAAAGATATTTCTTTTAAGTTGCTTGTATTCAAGATGATAGGCGGTATTATGAAACAGCCAGGGGTAGTAATTGCGGATAAACCCGATACAGGAAGCAGAGGGGCCCACGATCATGCGGTCGTTCGGAAAATCTTTCAGGAATTTTTCCCCCATTTTTTTAGCTTCGTCCCAGAAACCGCTGTTAAAAGCCATTTGTCCGCAACAGGTCTGATTCCCGTTGTAATGGACATCTACCCCGAGTTTTTCCAGGATTTTCACCATGTTCATTCCGGTATCGGGATAGAACTGGTCGACAAAACAGGGGATAAAAATATCAACAAGCATCTTGAAAGACTGATCCAAGTTATGATTCCATCGGAACAGGTGTTCAAAAATAGAAATTTATCTTATCGGTTGATTCACATTGTGAAAAACTAATTGAATCCCGATTGTTTATTGGATCACGAAACCCACCTCTTTCATGTCTTTCCAGAAACCGGGGTAGGATTTAACCACTACTTCCGGATCAACGATGCGAGCCTTTTCAATGAGTAGTGCCATTGGAGCGAAAGTCATGGCCATCCGGTGATCGCCATAGGTTTCGAAAGTCATTTCGGGTTGAAAATGAGGTTTACCGGGGCCGAATTCCATGATGGGTAAGGGGTCAGTATTTCCGGAGATGGCAATCCCGGTTATCAGCCGATCAAGTTCATTCTTCAGAGCATTCAGACGGTCGGTCTCCTTAATGCGGAGGCTGCGTAACCCTTCGAACCGGCTCCTGGTTCCCAAAACTGCACAGGTGGTGATCACTGCGGGAGCGATATCAGGATAGTCGTTAAAATTAAAATAAAAGCCCTTTGGTCTTTCCCGGGTCTTTGTCAGGCGGACTCCGTTGGTGTTGTATTCAGTGCAGATACCAAAAGGTTGGAAAACAGAAGGCAGTACCGCGTCGCCCTGGAGACTGTCAGAAAACAGTCCGTTGAGTTGAAGATCCACTTCTTTTGCAAAAACTGCTGCTTCATACCAGAAAGCGGCTGAGGACCAATCGGCTTCGACGGTATAGTCGGATGGGTGATACACCCCTTTGTCGATGGTGATCCTTTGCTTTGCATGCCTTACCCGGATTCCAAAAGAAGTCATTAAACGGGAAGTCATATTCAAATAGGGCGAAGAGGCAACGGTTCCTTTATGGTGAAGGATCAATCCGGATGGAAGGTATGGGGCGATCAGCATCAGGGCGGTACTGTACTGGCTGCTTATGCCCGCGTCGATGGTTACCTCCTTACCCGTTAGTGGCCGGCCTTTGATGAGTAAGGGGGGATAGCCGATCTTGCCCAGGTAGTCGATGGATGCGCCCAGTGTGTTCAGTGCTTCTACCAGGATGGCCAGGGGTCTTTGTTTCATCCGGTCAGAGCCGGTCAGTACCCATCGTCCGGGTCGGTTGGACAAACAGGCTGTCAGGAAACGCATGACAGTCCCCGCGTTGTCAGTATCCAACTCCGGAATCTGATCATCCCGGTGTTCATGGATCTCCTCAAGAAGCCTCAGCAACAGTAGGGTATCTTCGGCAACTGAAAGGTTGTGGATTGGGAAATCAATCCCGCTTAATGTCCTTATCATCAGCAGGCGGTTGCTGATGCTTTTGGAAGCAGGCAAGGTGATGACCCCTTTGAGGTTTTTCGACGGGCTGGTCACTATTATTGATTTCATCGCATGATAGCTAATGAAGTTTTAAAACCGAAGGCAGAAGTCGAGGGCCTGGGCTATCTCATCGGGTTGACAACTCATGTTGATCCGGGGCGATCCGGGATTGGAGATCAAGGTAAACCGTATTTCACTGTTGTGTTTCTTTTTGTCATGGGCCATTTTGTCGACAAGAGAAGGGATATCCGCGTGAGAGAAAGAGAAGGGCCCATATCCTTTGTAAAGGAACCCTGCTATCTGATCCCTTTCATCAGGAGGCAATCCTGTTTTTTTTGATGAAAGCCACACGGCGCCGGTCATTCCCGCAGCCACGGCTTCTCCGTGCAACAGGGTGTTTGCCTCCTCAGTTTGTGAAAAAGATTCAATGGCGTGGCCTATGGTATGTCCGAAATTGAGAATGGAGCGGTTTCCTTTTTCGGTGAAATCATTCCGGACGATGCGGTTTTTATAGGTGATGGCCCCATTAATCAGATGTTGCCAAAAAGGTGATTCCGGAGGTAAAAGGAGCAGTTCCTCGACATTTTTATTTTTCAGTTTTTTCCACAACAGCGCATTTCCCGTCAGGGTGGTTTTGATGATCTCAGCCAAACCCGATTTCAGGTGCCTTGGAGGAAGGGTGGTCAAAAAGCAGGGATCCGCAATAACCGTTTCAGGAAGAAAGAAAAATCCGGCTTGATTTTTTACTCCTTCCATATTGACTGCGGTTTTCCCACCAATGGCAGCATCGACCTGGGCCAGTAAGGTAGTAGGGATGTGAATACAGGGAATGCCCCTTTTATAGCCCCCTGCCACAAACCCTCCCAGGTCGGTGATCATTCCCCCTCCCAGGGTGATCATCAGCGAATCCCTGCCTGCCTGGTGAGACAACATCTCCATCCACAAGCGGGCAACGGTCTGTAAAGTTTTAGTGCTCTCTCCTGCATCTACGGTCAACAGGATACTTTTTTCAAGCCAGGGATTTGATTCAAGTAAACGGGGAAGGCAGTGTTTATAGGTGTTACGGTCTGTCAGGAGAAAAACCAGGTTTTTTCCGAAAAGAAAAGGGTTGCAGGCAACGCGAAGGTGATCCAGTGCGTTGATCCCGGTGTAAATAGTGGTCCGGTCGACACGAACGATCCTGGCAGTTGTTTTCATGGGATTTTTCTTTTCAGTGAAAAGCTGCCATCAGCAGGCTGATATCCTGGAAGGGAAGGTTGAAACGTTTACTGATAAATTGGTTGGTTATAATGCCGTTATAGATGTACACTCCCTGACGTACGCCGAATTCTTTTTTGATCAGGTTTTCAATTCCTCCTTCAGAACCCATGTCAAGAATGATCGGGACGATGATGTTATTCAGGGCTTGTGAGGCAGTATGAGGGACTTTGGAAGGGATATTGGGGACTGCATAATGAGTGACTCCATGGAGCTTGTACACTGGGGATTTATGGGTGGTCGGTTTCGAGGTCTCGAAGCAACCTCCCTGGTCAATGCTGACATCGATGGCGACAGATCCTTCTTTCATTTGCCGGATCATCATTTCCGTGATGATGACCGGAGTCCGTCCTTCGGGGGAATGGACAGCACCGATCAGTACATCGGCGGTCTTCAGGGATTCGACGAGTGTTTTGGGATGGAGGATGGAGGTAAAAACCCTCCGGCCAAGGTTGTTTTGGATACGTCGCAGGCGATAAACCGAATTGTCGAAGATTTTCACCAAAGCTCCCAGCCCGAGTGCCGATCGGGATGCAAATTCCCCCACAGTACCGGCTCCGATCACTACTACTTCACTGGGATTGATTCCGGTGATGCCGCCAAACATTTTACCCCGGCCACAGTTTGGATCCGACAGGTATTCGGCTGCGATGAAGATGCAGGTACTTCCGGCGATCTCGCTCATGGCGCGGATTATCGGGAGTTGTTTGGTCCGGTCGCGGATGGTTTCATAGGCAAGAGCGGTGACCTTCCGGGTCATCAGCATTTTAAAATAGTCTTCGCACTGTAACGACATCTGGAGCGCCGACATGAGCGTTTGTCGGGGCCGGAGCAGGGACATCTCCTCACGGGTTACCGGTGCTACTTTAAGTAGGATATCTGCTTTGAATACCTCTTCGGGGGAGTAAACAAGCCGGGCGCCGGATTCGCTGTACTCGTGGTCTGAGAAATGGGCCGTGACACCGGCGCCTGCTTCGATTAAAACCTGGTGGCCGCTCCGGGTCAGCAGGGCAACACCGTCAGGGACAAGCGCAACCCTGTTCTCCTGGGCAGAAACCTCCCTTGGAACACCCACTATGAGTTGACCGGGTTGCTTTGCTACTTCGAGCATTTCCTCCTGGGGCATCAATCGTCCTCCCGGCGACAGATTGTAAAATTCCTGATCAGGATTTTCCATTCGCCAAAATTTTAAACGAAGATATTAAAAAAAGGGTTGATGGGGAAACCGTAGGGGAATTAAAATTCAAAAACACGCATCCCGGTAGCAGGGTCCGGAGTTATTGTGATCTTCACCGTGCTGTCTGGCAACAATTTTTCAATCAATTCCGGCCATTCAATGAAACAATAAGCGCCCGAATAGAGGTACTCTTCATAACCCATATCGAAAACCTCTTCGATCTTTCGGATCCTGTAAAAATCAAAATGAAAAACAGGTTCGTCAGAGCGTGTTTTGTATTCGTTGATCAGCGAAAAAGTCGGACTTTGTACTGTGTCCGTTACTTTAAGAATTGTTCCAAGCGTTTTTATGAAAGTGGTCTTTCCTGCGCCCATGGGTCCGTAAAATGCAAAAATTTTAGAACCACGGTGGGCTGTCAATAAAGCTGCGGCCACTGGCAATAAGTCGGATTCCTTTACGCAGAAACGCATAGAAGTCGTTGATCGGGTTGTCCAACCCTTTGAAGTTTATTTGGGGTTAATGGTCACAAAAGGTACCAGCATTTCTTCCATGGAGAGTCCTCCATGTTGAAACGTATTTTTGTAATAATTGACGTAATGATTGTAGTTGTTCGGATAGGCGAAAAAATCATCGTTGCGGCAAAAAACGTAAGATGAACTGACATTGCCGCGGGGCAGGAAGATGTCGGCAGGGTTTCTGACCTCAAATGCCTCATTCCGCTCAAATTTCAGCGCTTTGCCGGTTTTGTAACGCAGGTTGGTATTGACATTGCGATCGCCCAGTATTTTGACCGGATTGGTAACACGGATGGAACCATGGTCGGTGGTAATGACCACATTGACCTGTTTGCCGGCCAGGTAACGAAGAATGTCAAGTAGCGGGGAATGGAGGAACCAACTCACGGTAAGGGAGCGGTAGGCTTTCTCATCATCTGCCAGTTCTCGGATGATCTCCATCTCGGTTCTGGCATGGGAGAGCATATCCACAAAATTATAGACAATGAAATTCAGTTTGTTGACCATCATGTTGGGCATCAGCTCCACCAGCTTTTTCCCATAAGTCTGGTTGAGGACCTTATAATAAGAATACCGAATGTCTTTTCCATAGCGTTTTAACAACTCTCCCAACAATTCGTTTTCATAGTTGTTTTTGGTTCCCTCTTCTTCTTCATTGACCCAAAATTTTGGATACTTTTTTTCGATCTCGGTGGGCAGCAAACCACTGAAGAGTGCATTCCGCGCGTACTGCGTTACGGTTGGCAGAATGCTGTAAAAGATCTCTTCCCGGTCAACCCGGAAATACTCTTCAATGATAGGTTGAAGCACTTTCCACTGGTCATAACGGAGGTTGTCAATCAGCACCACGAACAATGGTTTGTTATCGTTCAGCAGCGGGAAGATTTTTTCCTTGATCAGGTTATGCGACAACACCGGGCGGGATGGATTTTTCCCGTTGATCCATTCGGTATAGTTCCGCTCTACGTATTTGCAGAAAACCTGGTTGGCTTCATCCTTCTGCATTTTCAGAACCTGGCTCATCTCCTCATCCCCTGATTGGCCCAGTTTTAACTCCCAGTGGGTGATTTTTTTATAGACTTCAATCCACTCCTCATGATTGAGCCGGTTTGAAATTTCCATCCCGATGTTTCTGAATTCCTGCTGGTATTGAAACGTCGTTTTTTCGGTGACCAGTTTTTTATTTTCCAGGTTCTTTTTCAGACAAAGAAGGATCTGATTGGGTTTAACCGGTTTGATCAGGTAATCGGCGATGTTTGATCCGATGGCATCTTCCATGATGGCCTCTTCTTCGCTTTTGGTGATCATAATCACCGGCAAACCGGGGAAATCGACTTTGATCTTCAGCAATGTCTCAATTCCTGATAATCCTGGCATCTGTTCATCCAGGAAAACGATGTCGAAACGTTTCGACCGGATCATATCCAAAGCGTCATGTCCATTGTTGACGGTTGAAACATCGTATCCTTTCTCTTTTAAGAAAATGATATGCGGTTTCAGAAGATCAATTTCATCATCTACCCATAAAATCGAGATCCTGTCCATAATTGGTCTTTAATTTGTATAAATGTCGTAAGTTTGCTTTTATTGTGATCCGACGCCCTTTTTTATAATTCTTTAACAAAGTTAATGCTTGCCGACCCGAACCAACAAACTGAAAAACATCAATGATCCTGTTTACGGATCTATAGCCATCCCCTCTCCTCTTGTTTTTGATGTGATGGAGCACCCATGGTTCCAACGTTTACGCAGAATCAAGCAGTTAGGACTCACCCATTATACATTTCCTTCAGCTCAGCATACCCGTTTCCAACATGCATTGGGGAGTATGCACCTGATGGGAATGGCCATCAGTGTGCTCCGGTTTAAAGGAATCGAGATCACCGAAGCGGAGGCGGAGGGGTTGACCCTTGCCATTTTGCTCCACGATATCGGCCATGGTCCTTTTTCACACACCCTCGATCAAACGCTGGTGCGGGGAATCTCTCACGAGGAGATTTCGCGTTTGATCATTGCTTCACTCAACAAACAGTTTAATGGATCTTTGGATATTGCCCGTCAAATTTTTACCGGAACCTATCCCAAAAAATTTCTTCATCAGTTAGTTTCCAGTCAGCTCGACATGGACCGCCTGGATTACCTGGCCCGCGACAGTTTTTTCACGGGGGTTGCAGAAGGTGTGATCAGTTATGAACGGATCATAAAAATGCTGACAGTATATGAAGATGAACTGGTCGTCGAAGCAAAAGGGGTCTATTCCATTGAAAAGTTCCTGATATCCCGCCGGTTGATGTATTGGCAGGTGTACCTGCACAAGACCGTGATTGCGGCTGATCAGATGCTGGTCAACCTTCTGAAGCGGGCCCGGTTCTTAAGAGAAAACAAGATCACGTTGCCTGCTACCCCTGAATTGTCGCTTTTCCTGGAAAACCATCCGACCCCTGAACAGTTTGAAACGGAGTCACAATGGATCGAAACCTTTGCCCAGCTGGATGATACCGATGTGATAGCAGCCATCAAAATGTGGAGACATAACCCCGATCCCGTTCTGTCGAATCTTTGCAGTGATCTCCTGAACCGACATCTTTTCAGGGTGGAATTGCAGAAAATGCCATTTGATCCGAATTATGTTCATCAGATCCAGGCTCAAATCCTTCGGTGTTATCCCATTCATCCCGATGAACTACTTTATTATTTTATTCATGATACCGTAGAGAACAAAGCGTACAATCCTTTGCACGATCGGATCATGATCAAAGGACGCAATAATGACCTGCTGGATATTTCTGAGGCCTCCGAACAATTGAACATCGCCGTCCTTCCGACCACGGTAAGTAAACACCTGTTATGTTATCCGAAAAAGATAACTGTCTGATTGCATTTATGTTAAAAAATAATCAAAAGGGCTGATTGATTTTTTTGGTAACTTGCGCCCCCGTTTAGAATTGACAATCAACACCACCATTTAATGGAATTTTCAGCTGCTCAGATTGCCGGATTAATTGACGGAACCATCGAGGGAGACCCTGAAATTAAACTCTCCAATCTTTCGAAAATCGAAGAGGGCCAACCGGGAGCCCTCACCTTTCTTGCCAATCCAAAATACACTCCTTTCCTCTATACAACGAAGGCCTCGGCAGTGGTAGTCAGCAGAGATTTTATCCCTGTTCAGGCTGTGGCCCCTACCCTTATCCGGGTCGATAACGCTTATGCTTCTTTTGCGAAGCTCATGGAGCTGTTTAAACAAGCAGAAAACACGAAAACGGGTGTGGCTCCGGGTGCTGTCGTTTCGCCTTCTGCCCGGATGGGTTCCCATGTTTCGATTGGCGAGATGGTTTATATAGGGGATGAGGTGGTCATCGGTGATCATGTGGTTGTTCATCCACAGGTTTATATCGGACCGGGTGTAAAGATCGGGAATAACACGTTGTTGCATCCCGGGGTTAAGATTTATGCCGGGTGCGTCATCGGGAATGATTGTATTCTTCATTCCGGGGTGGTGATCGGATCCGACGGGTTTGGTTTCGCTCCTACGGAAGACAACCGTTACCAAAAAATTCCGCAGTTAGGAAACGTGGTGTTGGAGGATTGTGTGGAGGTAGGATCGAATTCCACCATCGACAGGGCCACCATGGGATCGACGATCCTCCGGAGAGGTGTCAAACTGGATAACCTTATCCAGGTTGCCCACAATGTTGAAATCGGCGAGAACACTGTCATTGCGGCACAAACGGGGATTTCCGGTTCCACCCGCATCGGGAAGAATTGTATGATCGGCGGCCAGGTAGGCATTGTCGGGCATATCATCATTGCGGATAACGTGAAAATAGGCGCCGGCAGCGGTGTGGAGGCCAGTATTTTAAAAGAAGGGGCAACTATGCTGGGTGCTCCGGCCATCGAAGCAGGAAAAGCCCGGAGAAATTTTATCCATTGGCGCAGGCTCGACGAAATCGTCAGAACAGTTAACACCTTAGAGAAAATTGCAAAAAGAACGCATGAGTGAGAAACAGAAAACGATTCTAAAACCGGTAAGCATTTCGGGCGTAGGCCTCCATACCGGAAATGAAGTTAAAATCACCTTTAAACCCGCCCCTGAAAATTGGGGATATAAATTCCGACGCACCGACCTGGCTGCAGAAACCCTGGTGGATGCAGATGTTGACAATGTAGTCGATACCTCCCGCGGTACCAGCATCGAACAAGACGGGGTCAGAATTGACACCATCGAACATGTCCTGGCAGCACTGTCAGGACTGGAGATCGACAACGTTCAGGTTGAGTTGAACCAATCAGAAACACCGATTCTCGACGGCAGTACCCGGTACTACATTGAGGCTTTAGAATCGGCCGGGATCACGGAACAAAAAGCCTTGAGAAAATATTTTGAGTTGAACAGCAACATCACTTATGTCAACCCGGAGAAAAAAGTGGAGATGATCGCCATCCCTTCCAAAGAATTCAGGGTATCGGTGATGATCGATTATGAATCGAAAGTGTTGCAGTCACAAAATGCCACCCTCAACCATATCCACGAATTCAAAACCGAGTTTTCCACCTGCCGTACTTTTGTCTTTCTCCACGAATTGGAGTACCTGCTCAACAACAATCTCATCAAGGGCGGAGATCTGAGCAACGCCATTGTCTTCGTTGACCGGATCATCTCGCAATCAGAGCTGGACCACCTGGCAAAACTCTTCAACAAACCCAGGGTCGAAGTACTGAAAGAAGGAATTCTCAACACCCTGGAACTTCAGTATCCCAATGAACCGGCACGTCACAAACTCATGGATATCATAGGCGACCTGGCCCTGGTCGGTATGCCGCTCAAAGCACATATCATTGCTACCCGTCCGGGCCATTACTCCAACGTGGAATTTGCACGGCTGATAAAGAAACATCTGAAAAAGGAAAAGCGCAATGTGGATATTCCCAAATTTGATCTGAACAAGACCCCGCTTTACGACATCAACCAGATCAAGAACATCCTTCCCCATCGTCCACCTTTTCTCTTCATCGACCGCATCCTGGAAATGGGAAGTGATTACGTAGTCGGACTGAAAAATGTCACGATGAATGAATCTTTTTTCGTCGGTCACTTTCCCAACGAACCCGTCATGCCCGGTGTCATCCTGATAGAAGCCATGGCGCAGTCGGGTGGCATCCTGGCCCTGAGTACTGTGGACGATCCCCAAAATTACACCACCCTGTTTGCAAAGATCGAAAATGTCAAATTCCGTCAACGGGTCGTTCCCGGGGATACCGTCATCTTCTTCAACCAGTTGAACGGGCCCATGCGACGGGGTTTGGTAAGCATGAAAGGCTTGGCATACGTCGGCAATAAAATCGTGATGGAAGCAGAATTGATGGCCCAAATTACACGAAAATAGCAAATAATTACCTCCCATGAATCAACCATTAGCCTATGTCAGCCCCCAGGCAAAAGTAGCTGCCAACGTAGTGATTGAACCTTTTGTCTCGATCGATAAAAATGTGATCATCGAAGAGGGCACCTGGATCGGATCCAATGTTACCATCATGGAGGGAGCGCGGATCGGAAAAAATTGCAAGATCTTTCCGGGAGCAGTCATTTCCGCCATTCCCCAGGATCTGAAATTTGCCGGTGAAGAGACCATCGTTAAAATCGGTAATAACGTTACGATCCGTGAATTCGTGACCATCAACCGGGGGACCAAGGCCAGCTACGAGACCGTCGTGGGCGACAATTGCCTGCTGATGGCTTACGTGCACATTGCTCACGATTGTGTGATCGGTGACAACGTGATCCTGGGTAACAGCACTGCCCTGGCAGGGCATATTACGATCGACGATTGGGCCATCGTTGGCGGCGTTGCTGCTATCCATCAGTTTGTCAGGATAGGGACACACACCATGGTGGGAGGTGGTTCGTTGGTCAGAAAGGACATTCCTCCCTATACCAAAGCGGCGCGTGAACCAATATCTTACGTGGGCGTTAACTCCATTGGCTTACGCCGCCGGGGGTTTTCAGCCGAAAAAATTAACCAGATCCAGGATATTTACCGCCTCATTTACCTCAAAGGATACAACGTATCACAAGCCGTGGAGTACATCGAAGCCGACATCCCGGCCACCCCCGAGCGGGATGAAATTCTCTCTTTTATCGCCAACTCCAGCAGGGGTATCATGAAAGGCTATTCAAAAGTCCGCGAAAAATAATTGACCCCTTCCCTGCTGCCATGCAGATTGAACTCAGACAAATAGGGAAGAAATTCAATTCCGAATGGATCTTCCGAAAACTGGATTACCTGTTTGAAGCCCAAAAGACCACTGCCATCCTGGGGCGCAACGGCTCGGGTAAATCCACCCTCCTGCAAGTCATCGCCGGGAGCATGTCGCCTAACGCGGGCACTGCTGTCTATACTTTGTCGGGAAAACCGGTCGCCGAAGAATCCGTGTACCGGTACCTCGTGTTGGTAGCACCTTACCAACAGCTGATCGAAGAGTTCACACTGAATGAAATGATCAACTTCCATTTTTCATTTAAATCGTACCTCCAAGGATTTAACCGGCCAAAACTAATTGATTTAATGCAACTTGCAGGAAATCGTGACAAGCCGCTTCTGCAGTTTTCATCAGGAATGAAACAAAGGGTTAAACTCGCACTGGCTTTATGCAGCGAGGTTCCGCTGATCCTGTTGGATGAACCAACCATGAACCTCGACAAGGGAGGGATGACCTGGTACTTTCAACTGATGGACGACCTGGGGAAAAACCGTACTACCATCATCTGTACAAACCAACAGGAAACAGAAGCCCCTTTTGCGCATTCTATTCTGACCATAGAACAATTCAAGCAGTGACGAAGTCTTCTGCCAAAGCACCATTTCAGGGGTGAGCCACGAAATAATACTCCGTGCCCTGTTGGTACAGCATCGAAAAGCGATCGGAAGTCAGCGGCGGACGCCGGCAAAGGTAGCCTTTGAGGGTTGAGATTTTCATGCCACATTCACCGGCGAGGAACCTGTATAAATCTTCAGGTGTGGATTCATAGAAATCAGCTGCACCCAATCCGAATTCAAAGATAACCACTGGTTTCCATCTTTTTAACAAAGCTACCGAGCCTTTCATCACAGGAAATTCGGCCCCCTCCACGTCAATCTTGATCAGGTCGATGCGGGTATCCTCTGGCAGGATGTCATCCAATCTCCCCGTTGTCACTGTTATTTGATGGATATTGACATGCTTCCCGTCGTACTTCCTGCGTTTGATCCCGCTGTAAGCCGGTGCATTCACCACATGCTGGAAAGTGGTAGTCCCGGCCTTGTCGTACAAGGCAATTGAATTGATCGTAACCGTTGAAATGTCTCTGTACTTCGCACAGAGATCGTCGAAAAGCTGCGGAATGGGTTCAAAACCATATTTTTTACCCAAAGGAGCTCCTTCGATCATCAAATCGAGGATTTCGCCCTTATGACAACCTATGTCAATACAATTGGAACCGGGCTTAAGGGTTTGCCGGATAATTTTCCGGGTGTAGGCATCGTACCGCTGGTTGCGGGTCAACGAGATATGTAGAAAAGATAATAACTGCTTGATTAACTGTTTCATCCGCCGTATCGGGTCATTTTATCTTGATTTGGCAAAAGTAAGATAATTAATGAAAGTAAAAGAGGATTTTTTCTGTTGCGGTTTCCGTCGGGTCTTTTTTACAAAATCAAAAATTCAACGTTTTGAATGAGATGGATATTCCAATGTTTTTCACTAATTTTGCCGCCCTTAAAACCATATAACCTCTATTTATGGCAACCACAGCAGATATCAGAAACGGTCTCGTTATAGAATTCAACAACGATCTTTACAGTGTCGTTGAATTCCAGCACGTCAAACCAGGCAAAGGACCTGCCTTCATCCGCACAAAACTGAAGAACCTGAAACATGGCCGCGTTATAGCCAACACCTTTGATTCGGGAGCTAAAATTGACATTGCACGGGTGGAGCGGCGCAAATATCAATACCTCTACAAAGATGATTCAGGATTTCATTTCATGAATACCGAAAACTATGAGCAGATATACGTGCCGGCCGACCTGATCAACGCTCCGCAATTTCTCAAAGAGGGACAAGAGGTGGAAATCCTTTTTCATGCCGATACCGAAACACCTTTGACCTGTGAATTACCTCCTTTTGTGGTGCTGAAAGTGATTTATTCCGAACCCGGGGTACGGGGTAATACTGCTACCAACACGCTAAAAGACAGCACAGTGGAAACCGGCGCCACCGTTAAAGTGCCCCTCTTTATCGATGCGGGTGAGACCATCAAGGTGGATACCAGGACAGGCGATTATGCGGAACGTGTAAAAATTTGATTCATAGCTGCTTATGAAATTTCCATCCCCGTTAACCCTTTCCGAAGTGGCCGCCCTGACCGGCGCTACCATGGCAGGCGAACCTGATTTCCCGATCACGGGTCTGAATGAAATACACATGGTTGAGCCGGGGGATATCACCTTCGTCGATCATCCGAAATATTATGCCAGGGCCCTCCTATCAAAGGCCAGTACGATTCTCATCAATACCCGTGTCGATTGCCCGGAAGGAAAATCTTTGCTGATCTGTGAGAAGCCTTTCGATGCTTTTGTAGCGCTGGCGATGAGATTCCGCCCCTTTGAAAAAGCAGGAGCGATGATGAGTCCTACGGCAAAAATCGGAGAAGGTTCTGTGATTCAACCCGGTACGTTCATCGGTAACCATGTTACGATCGGTCGAAACTGCCTGATCCACGCCAATGTCACGATCTATGATCACACAGTGATCGGCGACCGTGTTGTCATTCACAGTGGTGCCGTGCTGGGAGCCGACGCCTTCTATTTTCAAAGGCGCCCTGAAGGATACCGGAAATTTGAATCCTGCGGGAGGGTCGTCATTGAAGACGACGTGGAGATTGGAGCGACTACGACCATCGATAAAGGGGTTACCGGCGATACCACCATTTCGCAGGGTACCAAGATGGACAACCATACCCAGGTGGGTCATGATACCTATATCGGCCGGAATTGCCTCATTGGCGCACATTGTGCCATAGCCGGTGTAACCCGCATTGAGGACGACGTTATTTTATGGGGGCATGTATCGGTGAATAAAGACCTGGTCGTTGGCGCTAAAGCAGTCGTATTGGCCACTTCAGCCGTTGACAAGACCCTTGAGGGAGGCAAAACTTATTTTGGCACCCCGGCTGAAGAGGCCCGGAAAAAATGGCGTGAAATGGCTTCGATCCGGCAATTGCCAGAATTGCTCAAAACTCTTAAATCCAAGGGATTTTAATCTTTCACGGAAGCTTCCGGAACCGGCGTTTCAACCGTTTCGTTTTCTTTTTCCCCCCTGATTGTATAAATATCCATTGCCACCAGGATGGCCATGAAACCCCATACAGGGACAGAGGCTTTGTCGGTGTCAAGAAAATTATTCATCAGCCCGTGAATGAAATAGGTGATCAACCCCAGCGTGGTTGACATGCTGAGGTATTTGATTTCCCGGATCTTTGTCCGGTGATAAACTTTCAGGCCCGTCATCACCATGAAGACAACGAGCGCCACGACGATCAACATTCCCGGTAAACCCTGTTCAGCCAGCGGCCCGATGTATTCGCTGTGAGCGTTTCCTTTATCGCCGGCATTGGTACTGATTAAAGTTTTCTCCCCGGAAAGCTGGAAAGGGGCATATTCAAACTGGTAGGTACCGGGTCCCCATCCGAAACGGGGTCTTTCTTTATACATTCTGAAGGCCGACATCCAGCGGTTGATCCTTTCAAGGTTGGAGTTGTCGGTAGAGATATTGCTGATAGAACGGACATGCTCGGTAAGCGTTGCCGCTTTACTCTGCTTGTTTCGTTCCATGGCCGTAAGGATCTCAAATTGGAACGTGAACAAAATAATCCCGAGTACCACAGCCGTGAGTGCAATCCATCGGAATTTGATCTTCAACAGTACCAGGAAGAGGACCCCAATGGCCAGTGCGAGACTGATCCAGGCAGCCCGGCAATAGGACAACACCAGCGCAACAAGGAGAATGATCAAAACGATGAAGGAGAAAAACCGGGTCAACCTGGAGTATTCCGGGTAAATCATAAATCCAAAGAAGACCGGGATATACATCGCGAGAATGGCGCCGTAGGCAGTGTGGTCATTGTAAAAAGGTTCCATGACAAAATGCCCGGCCTGCTGTTCGAAACTCCAGAGGTAATGGTTATAAATGGTAAAGAAAACCACCAGCACCAGGGGTATCGCGTAAAACCATATGAAACGCCGGCTGTTGGCAATGTCGCGGAACAAGTGAATACCAAAAAGGTAAAATGGAACAACGAACCAAAGCCTGGCCAATAAAAATTTAAAGGAGACCATGGGCCTGACACTCGTCAGACTGGTAATGAGGATCCATGTCAATTGTAACAGGATGATCAGGGTCAACGGGTGTTTCCATATCCGTTTGTCAAAATCATTGTTTAGGATCAGCTTGAGGAGGAAGATCAACAGAACTCCGAACATCAGGGGTTCGGTGGGGACTGAGAGGCCAATCCGCAATTCACGCTGGGTAATGTTGATTGCCAGCGGAGTGAGCAGCGTAATCAGTAAAAGGATTTTATCAAGATGAAAGAAGTAAAAGTAGATGATGATCATCAACACCGGCAAAAGCAATAACCAATAGATCTCATGGTAGATCAAGAGGCAGTTGAACCCGATAAAAAGGGCGCTGATCACGTAAAGAACCGCGTAAGTACCTTTGGTTCCCGACAAAAAAGCCTTCAATTCCTGCAGCTTATCCCGCATGTTTTCTGGTTGGAATATTAAAGAAATGACGGTTCTCGATCAATCCGATCACCAGCAGCGAGAGGAGGAAGGTGGTAATGGTTGATACTGATACGATCAGCCAGCGGATTGGATAATATTTTTTATCAGCCGGCAGCGGTTTGCTTAACACGTTGGTATAACTGTAATTTCTGTTGTAATTAAACAAGGCTTTGTCGGCGTCAAACTTCATATTGCTGTATGAACCGGCCTCCATCCCGATGAGGTCGCGAAGCAACAGCATTTCAACCCCTTTTGATTCCAGGTTCTTTTTTAACCGGAGGACTTCCGGATTGTTCATTTTTCCCCCGCTCAGGTAGGCACGCATCACTTCACGGGTCTGGTTACTGTATTCCAGTATCCCGTATTTCATCCCCAGGGTGTCGGCACGTGCTTTGAGCGAATCCAGATAATTTTTCTTTTTTGTCAGTACATAGTCGTAGTTACCCAACACCTCTTTAAACTTATCTTTTTGTAATTTTCTGACTTTCAATGTATAATAATCAAGAATGGCGTTAATGATCTCACAGGCCGTATCGGGATCGGGATCGAGAACCTCAATTTTGATGGCCTCGTAAGGGGTGGTGGAAAACTGAACTTTCGATTTATAAGCTCTCTGGATCAGGGTTTTGACGATTTTGGCTGTGGAATCGATTTCCCAGTGGCGGACCAGGTTAAATTTCTTTACAACACTGTCGCGGATATCCCTTGATTGAAGCACCTCCACAGCTTGTTCTGTGACATTTTCGGCAGAGTAGGGTGAGATATTGGAGGGATAGATAACGGCGTCTGATTTAAACAGCGGTGTAATGAAAAGCGGGCTGGAAAAAAAAGCCGACAAAACGACGGTAGCAACAATAACAATGGCCAAGTGTATTCTCCATTTTAATACTACTTCAATGATATTCCTGCTGTTGAAAAAGTTGTCCATGTTGGTTTTTGTTGAAATTACAGATACAGTGGATTATTCAGGATTGTTCCAGGTTGAATTTTTTGTGGGAATTATAATTATTGATTTTTTCCATCACCATGATTACGATGATGGCAAGAAAGACCGCGGAAAAAGTAGTGACTACAATGATCAGCCAACGGATGGGATAGGATTTGCGTTCAGCTTTGTAGGCGTCGCTGACGATAAATTTCTGGGGTAGATTGGATTCGGCATCCACTTTGGCTTCTTTGTATTTTGATTGGAGCACGGTCAATTGCTCTGTTTTAAATTCCAGGCTGTTTTTCAGCATGAGGTAGATCCCGCCATATTGACCCAGGATGTCCAGTTTTTTCTGGAGGGCTGCCATGGCTGTTTTGTTCCCGTTCATGATCGAGACAGCCATTTGCTGATTCAGTACCTGTGATTGGTATTCTACATCGTTGACACCTAATTTTCCAAGGGTTACCAGGGAATCGACGATGGCTTTGATTTCGGCATCCAGGGCGAGGTATTCCGCTTCAACGATGCGGAATCCTGCAACCGATCGCTGTCTTTGCATGTCGTTCTTTGTCGAATCGAGAAGCGCGGCAATGGTGTTGGCGATCACCGCGGCCATTTCCGGATCTTTGTCAAAAACAGCGATTTCCACAGCCAGGTACTCGGTCGACCGGAAACTGATATTTTTTTCATACTCCTTGTAAAGCTTCGATATTTTGTAGCGTGATGTGCTGTCAATCCCGTAATGTTCCATCAGGTTGAATTTCCGGATCACACGGTCACGGATTTTATTGGAATTAAGAATCTGCAGCAGTTGTTCTGCTTGTTCTGACTCTCCCAGGGCGATCAGATTATCATTTTTACCGGGGGTTTCACTCAGCAAGGCTTTAGAAGCGCTTCCCGAACTGGCTGGAAAGAGGATGACAGTTGATTTGTATTTTGGTGTAAGGAAGAGGGGGAGAGAAAAAAACCAGGAGCAGAAGATGGCTCCTGCCATCACATAGAACAAAGGTTTACGCCATTTGTAGAGAAATATGACAAGATTGGAAGAATCGAATTCTTCATTTCTTTTGATTTCATCGGGCATAACAGAAAGATCAATTTTTTGTCAAAAATAGCGATTAATTCTAAATGTCCAAAAGAAAGTTACAGCGTCAGGAATTCATCGGTTGTGATCGCTCACAATTTTGATTAAAGCGCCAAAGCTCCATAAGCGTAAAATAAAAGCTAGGACAACCGAGGCGACGATCATAAGCGTAAAATTACCCAGCCAGGTAAGGTGTGAAGGCAGAAATGGCCAGGGGAAAACAAGATATCTTGAAACAACATTGAGCAGAATCACGCCGGTGATAAAAAGGATCAGGGTGGTAAGAAAACGATAGTTCACATGGAAACGGAAAATCCGTTGGGCCAGGATAACCTGGGCAATGGCCATTGTAAACTGGGTGATCATGCTGGAAAGGGCTGAGCCACTTGCCATAAAACGGGGAATGAGTAAAAAGTTCAGCACAAAATTGATCACCAACCCTCCAACTGCTATGTAATTTAATTGTTTCAGATTACCGTTGGCTGTAAGCAAAGTGCCAAAAATATAAGTCGACGAAACGGCAACAAATCCCAGGATCAGCATGCGGAAAACCCTTGTAGAATCGGCAATATGAGCATCATACAAGAGGTCGATGATTTCAGCTCCGTAAAAAAACGAGCAGACGGAAACCATCACTGCCAGGGTTATGATCAGTGTAAATGAGAGCTTGACGATTTGTTCCAGGGGTTGTTTGTTCTTGATCATTTTCGAAAAAATCGGGACTAAAAGAACGGAGAAGAGGTAGGCGATCATGTTGACAGCATCCAGCAAACGGAATCCCGAAGCATAAATACCGGCTTGTTCATTGCCCAGCTTTTCCGGCAGCAGGCTTTCAAGCATCACAGGGTCCAGCCGGTTGTAAAAAGTCATCAGGAGTACCAGTAATGCAAAAGGAAAACTTTGCTTCATGATCATCAGGAAAAAAGGGAGGTTCCAGTTAAGTTTCCTGAATCGGGCCTTTTTCACCACAATGAAAAAAGCGATGATGGCTGTGACAGAATAGGCTGCTGTTTGCGAATAAACAAACCATTCAATCCTGAAGGGAGAATCGGCAACGTGCGTATATAAAAGGGTACCACAAAAAAGGATCATCAATAAGCGGTCAAGTACCGATAACATGCTCTCGGTTTTGAACATCAGAAAGCCTGAGATGTTTGACCGCAAGTACAGGATAAAGGATAGCAGGAACTGATTCAGTGCAAGCCAGGCTAACATGCGTAACTGAGGACCACTGTAACCAAGGATCAGGGCGACAATAAAAGCGGTCACCAGATAAAGGACCCCGAGCATAAATTTGACAACCAAAATTCCTGAGAAGTGCTTGTTGAGCAAATGGTTGTTCTGCGCTATGTTCCGGTTGTTGAAATTGGTGATCCCAAGATCCAGCAAAATGTTGAAAAGAAAAGAAAAATTCAGGATGACAAAATAAAAGCCATAATCGCTCACCCCGACGGTTCGCTGTACGGTAAGATCGATCCCAAAAATCCAGACAGGTTTTATGAGAAGATTAAGAAAGAGGAGCAACCCCAGGTTGGTCAGGAATTTTTTCTGCATGAACCCAAAATAAAAGTTACCACGATCGATACTTTCATGATAACTCAAAAAATATTCGGATATTTGCTACAAACTTAATAAAAATTCCGTACCGGCGATACTTCCATGAACATAGCCATCAACACCAGGCTGCTCATTCAGAATAAACTCGAAGGGATTGGTTGGTTCACTTATGAATCATTGAAAAGAATTACAGTCCAGCACCCTGAACACCATTTTTACTTCATTTTCGACCGGGAATACAATCCTGAATTCCTCTTTTCCGATAACATAACACCCATCATTCAATTTCCACAGGCCCGCCATCCGGTTTTGTATTACACCTGGTTCGAATTTTCTATTCCCGAATTACTAAGCAAAATAAAACCAGACCTTTTTCTCTCTCCTGACGGATTTTTATCACTTAAAACCACGGTGCCTTCCATGGCTGTTTTTCACGATCTCAATTTTGAACATTATCCGCAGGATATCCCTTACTGGACCCGCCGATATTATCGTCAGTTTTTCCCCCGATATGCAGCCAAAGCCGTGCGGATCGCCACTGTTTCCACCTATTCAAAAACCGACATTGTAAACCAGTACAAAGTCGATCCCGAAAAGATTGATGTGGTTTACGACGGAGCACACGAAATCTACCAACCGCTCACGATCCCTGAAAAAGAGAGGGTCCGGAATCAATACAGCCGCGGATTGCCCTATTTTATCTTTATCGGAGCGCTTCATCGCCGCAAAAATCTCATCAACCTCTTCCGGGCTTTCGATCTGTTCAAAAAATCAAACCCTTCCGCAGTTCAATTGCTGATCGTTGGTGCAAAAAAATGGTGGACCAGTGACATTGAAAGGGCTTACAACCAGATGACCTATTCGTATGACGTGATTTTTACCGGTCGCTTATCGGTGGAAGAATTGTCAAGGGTTCTGGGCGCCGCCCTCGCCCTGACCTATGTCTCCTACTTTGAAGGTTTCGGCATCCCTATTGTGGAAGCCTTCCGCTGCGATGTTCCGGTAATCACTTCCAATGTGACTTCCATGCCAGAAGTAGCGGGAGATGCAGCCTTGCTGGTGGATCCCTTCAATCCTGAATCCATCGCGGAAGCGTTATATAAAGCTTACCAGTACGAAAGCATACGTAACGAACTGATTTCAAGGGGGCAACGAAGAAAAAATATTTTTTCGTGGCAACAAACTGCCGACAGGTTATGGGAATCGATTGAAAAAGCTGTTAAATCCTGAACATTTATGAACATCCTGCTGCTTGGCTCAGGGGGACGGGAACATGCCCTGGCATGGAAAATCGCTCAGAGTCCCCTTCTTACAAGGCTTTTCATTGCTCCGGGAAACGCAGGAACAGCCGGTTTGGGCACCAACCTTCCGGTCGATCCTGAGAATTTCCCGCTTCTCAAAGAGACCGTAATGGGAAACCGGATCGATATGGTTGTCGTAGGACCGGAAAACCCACTGGTCAAGGGAATCCATGATTTCTTTTTAGCCGATCATTTCCTCCGGCTCGTCCCGGTTATCGGGCCAAGGAAAAATGCAGCCATGCTTGAAGGCAGCAAGGATTTTGCTAAAAGATTCATGGTTCGACACCATATTCCCACTGCAAATTACCGAACTTTTACACCCGGAAATGCTGAAGCCGGATTCGCCTATCTGGAATCCCTCAACCCTCCGTACGTGTTAAAAGCTGACGGTCTTGCCGCCGGTAAAGGCGTCCTGATTTGTGACGATCTTAGCCAGGCGCACAGAGAATTCTCCCGGTTGATGTTCCGTGGTGCATTCGGAAAGGCTTCCCGGAAAATAGTGATAGAAGAATTCCTTTCAGGTATCGAACTCTCGGTTTTTATCCTGACCGACGGAAAAACATGGAAACTTCTACCCGAAGCCAAAGATTACAAACGGATCGGCGAGGGCGATACCGGGCCCAATACCGGAGGAATGGGCGCAGTCTCACCGGTTCCCTTTGCTGATCAGGATTTTATGAATAAAGTCATAACCCGCGTGATCCAGCCTACCATGGACGGACTGCTGTCGGAAGGAATAGATTATCAGGGATTTCTATTCTTTGGACTGATTAATGTAAAAGGAGATCCTTACGTAATTGAATACAATTGCAGGTTGGGAGATCCCGAAACCGAATCGGTTATCCCCCGGTTAAAATCCGACCTGGTCCCGCTTCTGAAAGCCATTGCCGACCGACGGCTGGAGCGGGAAACGGTCGAGATCCATCCCGAAACAGCAGCCACTGTCATGATGGTATCCAAGGGATATCCGGGTTCTTACGAAAAAGGTACAATCATCCACCCTCCCCCTCCACCTGCCGGAATCCTTCTGTTTCATGCCGGTACCCTCCTCGACCCCTACGCAGGCCAGATCATATCCAACGGAGGCCGGGTATTGGCAATAACCCATCTTGCCAACAACCTGCCCAAAGCCTTGGATGGTTGCTACCAATCGCTCCCGGCATTTGCATTTGACGGGTGCTATTACAGAAAGGATATCGGACAAGATCTGATCTCACCCAAATAACCCTTTATCATGGGATTTATCAGGTTCTTCCGGTCAAGCTTTTTCATTCAGTACTTTATAATTGGCCTGACAGGGATAGTGCTATGGCTACCGGCATTTTTTCACCCGCCCAAACTTCCATTACCCGAAGGCCCGGTCATACTCTATAACCTGGTTTACGAACTCTTCTCAGGACTTCCGCTTATGGCAGTCATCTTCGCGTTTCTCCTGCTTTGGTGGAACACCTATTTCATACTGAATTTGTTCAACAACAATGACCTGATACCCAAGAATTCATCCCTGAGTGCGATGATCTTCATGGTTCTTAACAGCATCTTTCCTCAACAGCTTACCCTGACCCCGACCCTCCTGGCACTCTCCCTGATTCTACTTGTTCTACACCACCTGCTCATTACCTACAACAAACCCGAGCACTTTGATCGGGTTTTTGCCACCGGATTTTTCACGGCCATTGCTGCCCTGTTTTACCTGCCTGCACTCCCCTGGTTTTTTCTGGTTCTGATCAGTTTTGTGCTGTTCAGATCCGGGCGCTGGCGGGAATGGATGGCTGCGACCATTGGCCTTTTCACACCTTTTCTATACCTTGCTGTCTTTCTTTTCTGGAACGATGAATTCCTGACAACCCTCGGCCAATTTACTGCCTTCTTCAAACAAAAAATGGCTCTCCCGGTTACCATTGGCCCCGAAACCCTGGTACCATCCGTTGTCATCCTCCTTCTCCTGTTCTGGGCAATGGCAAAAAACCGCTCAGGGGGAAAGGAGGGGAAAGTGGAGATCCGCATCAAATACAACCTGTTTTTATGGGTACTTTTCTTTTTTGCAATTTCCTTCTTCATTTCACACTCCCTGATGGCTTATCATATAGCGATTGCCACACCCTCCATCACCCTCGTCCTCACAACAGCACTGACCGGTCTGAAAAAGCACCGCCTGGTTGAAATAATCCTTGGAATCCTTTTCATGTGGCTGTTGGTCAATAACGTAGTTATCAACTTTATACTTCAGCCGGGGTGATATCTCACGGGGGAATCAATCTCTATGCTAAAAAGTCAATATTCTGAAACCATGATCGAAGCCGGCTGTGACGAAGCCGGCAGAGGTTGCCTGGCCGGGCCTGTTTTTGCAGCAGCGGTGATCCTTCCCAAAAACTTCAGCCTTGAAGGACTTAACGACTCCAAACTCCTGACTGCACGCCAACGAGCCGATCTCAGAAAAATAATTGAAGCCACGGCGATTGGATGGGCTGTGAGCAAAGTGGATGAAAAAGTTATCGACGAAATCAACATTCTGAATGCGTCTATACTGGCAATGCACCAGGCATTAGATCTTCTCAGGGTGAAACCGCAACTGCTCCTGATCGACGGGAACCGTTTCAGGACTTACCATGACCTGCCCCACCATACCATCGTGCACGGTGACGCCACCTACTGCTCCATTGCCGCCGCCTCCATCCTCGCCAAAACCTATCGTGATGACTTTATGGTGAAGATCCATGATGAATTTCCTCATTATGACTGGAAACACAACAAAGGTTATCCGTGCAAAAACCACAGGTCCGGGATCGCGCAGTATGGACTTTCACCCTACCACAGGAGAAGTTTCAAACATGCGGAACAAATTAAATTGCAGTTTGATGCTGTAAGATAAAAAGGAACACGCTTCTTCTATTTTTCCAATACCTTTGTGCTATCCATCTGAAATGGTTCAGCCATGAAAAAATTAAGGATTTCCCTTCTGATTATTGCAGCTTCTGCAGCTCTGACCGGAATTCTCTGGCTGGCCATTTCCCTCTATTCCAGGATTGGTACCCCTTCGGAATCGCCATTTAACGCTATTCCGGGCAATACCGCGATGATCATTAAACTTAACAAGGCAAGTACCCTCATTGAAGAGCTTGACCGTTCCAATCTGCTTTGGAAAGCCATTTCACGCTTCCCGGGTGTACACACAGTAAAAAATGAACTTCATTTCATTGATTCTTTATTCAAGCTGAATGAGGGATTAAGAAAACGGTTCCTTCAATCAGATGTACTGGTCTCGGTTACCCTCAGCGGAAGGAACAGCTTCGGTACCCTCTACCTGACAGCTGTGGAGGGAAAGGCACCGGATGACCATCTCCTCTCCTTTTTGAAAGAGGCTGGCAAAGATGCTGTTTTCCTCACTGAAACCCCTTACTTCACCACCCGACTTCACAGGGTCCAGTTCAAAGGGAGCCGGAATCCGGTCTATTTTGCCGTAATCAAGGGGGTCCTTCTGGCTTCCCGCCAACCCGACCTTGTTAAAAAAGGCATCGACCGGCTCTCACTGAATACACCCCTTGCTGCCTCTCCGGGGTTCAGGTTGGTTGAATCCACTTCAGGAAAAAAAGCTGACGCCAATGTCTTTATCAATTACCGGTTCTTCTCTTTGGTCTTGTCTAAAATTACACGGGTTGAAACAGTTCCTGACCTGATCCGGTTTGCTTTTTTTGCAGACTGGAGCGGTTTTGACCTTATCGTTAAAAAAGATGAACTCCTGTTTAGCGGGATCACCGTCGCCTCCGACAGCAACCAACATTTTCTCTCCCTTTTCTCCGACCAGAAACCCCTGAAAACAGAACTTCCTTCGGTTATTCCTGATCAGTCCCTCTATTTTATCAATTATTCCTGGAGCGACCCGGCGCGTTTCTCTCTGCGGATTCAGAACAAACCTCCCAGGGAAGAAACTTTTGCACTCTACCAAAGTGCAGTGAGCCGCCTCTCGCGACAGTACCATGTCAACATAAGCGACTATTTCCTTCCCTGGATCGACCGGGAAGGAGGGATCTTCCTGATGCCGGGTGAAGCCAACAGCCTACCCGTCACTTATGCCGCTTTTCATTGTTCCGATGGACCTTTGGCAGTCAGGAAACTCGGAGAACTGGCAAAAGCCATGAACGTAAAAGCCGATTCGTCTCCGTACAAAAGCCGGATGATTCACAGGATTCCTTTAACCGGTTTCCTGCCAGCCCTTTTCGGAGAACAATTTGCGAAAACTGACCCGCGCTGCTTTACCATTCTCAATGATTTTATCCTCTTTGCCCCCTCTCCTCAGGATCTTGAACCGGTCATCAACGCCTGGCTAAACAATACCACCTTGGCAAACGACAAAATCTATCAGGATTTTTCTTCAGATCTCAGTGAAACCAGCAACATCTACTGCTATTTCAATACCCGTTACGCGACCGGCTTCCTCTCTTCACAACTCAGCCCGGAATTAAACCTCCAACTCGCTCCGGTTATGGACAGCCTCCGAAAATTTGAATCGATCGCCTTCCAGTTTTCCAACCTGGATGGACTCTTCTATTCCAATATCCTCCTTCGGTATGATCCCAACCTGGGTAAAGAGGGCCCCCTTTCCTGGGAGATAAAGCTGGATACCACCATCACAGACCATCCGCGGATCTTTCGTGGAGCCCCTCATACCCCTCCTTTCATCCTGGCCACCGACATCAGTGGGAACCTTTACAGGATCAGTGCTTCAGGCAAAATCGAATGGAAAATCCAGCTCATGGGCAAAAAATCAGGTGAGATCCAACCCCTAAAACTTCCCGGGAACGATTCCCTCTTCCTTCTGTTCAACACCGACACCCACCTCTATATGATCAGAGAAGACGGGCTCTTCGCTGAAAAATTCCCCATGCGCTTCCCCATGACGGCCACAAGTCCGGTGACCCTGCTTGAACCAACCGAAGGAAAACCCTTGACCCTGTTGGTGGCTTTAAGAGATCACCGGGTCTATCATTTTGGACTGGACGGGTTATCGGTGAGCGATTGGCTACGACCTGCACTGGAAGGAAACATCACAGCACCGGTAAACCATTTGAAAGCCCGTGGCCGTGACTACCTAAGCATATCCGATGAAGAGGGTCATTCATTGATCGTTGATCTTCAAGGGAAAAAAATCCTCGATCCGGGCATCCGTTTTACTCACAATACCCATTCAAATTTATATGTCAATCATACCCATAAAAAAGGACTGTTTATTACTTCCGGCACTGCAGGAGATATCCAATTCATTCAGGACAATGGCCTTGTCAATTCTGTCAGTCTGAATCCCTATACACCGGCCCATTACTTTTTTTATGAAGACATCATCCCAGGCGGATCACAGGAACTGATAATCATTGATAAGAACCGGATCGACTATTATCAGGAAAATCTTAAACTGGTATTCACTTATTCCTTCCGCCGGGATGTCACCTCACCGCCTTTCCTGATCCGGTTACCGGATCAGCGGATCCTGGTGGGGTTGCGTATACCGGAAACCAATGAATTGTCACTCTTCGATATGCACGGGAACCGGGAAATTGGTTCGGGAATCAGAGGCAACACCCCATTTGATCTGGGGTATCTGACCGACCATCCCGGGCTTTCTTTGGTGGTGGGCTATGGAAAATTCCTACGGTGTTACCGGTTACCCGATTTTTAACCATTTACCTGAGTTTTAAAATGGTCCCCGCATCAGGCTCAATCCCCGGAGCAAGGTGGTTTCTTTTCAGGACCATTTTTAACTTGATCCCGTAAAACTGGGAAATCTCATACAATGTTTCTCCTGGAAGTACCTGGTGAATCTCATGGACCGCTTTCCGTCGTTTGGGTTGGAGATAAACGATCTGCCCCGGCCGAAGATCCCCTGCCCTTTTGAGATCATTGTAACGACAGAGTCTTTTTTCGGAAAGATCAAAAGCTTTTGACAAGGACCTCAGATCATCCTTGCGACGGGCAATGGTCATCTGTAACTCATTGTTGATATA